>Ga0210043_1000345_pt1 | contig 48916 bp, 44 predicted proteins | sample CryGeymet201501t_FD_183990 | JGI IMG/M metagenome (GOLD analysis project Ga0210043, IMG submission 183990) | Groundwater microbial communities from Crystal Geyser aquifers in Utah, USA - Crystal Geyser metaG 2015-01t (SPAdes) (version 2) | ecosystem: Environmental > Aquatic > Deep subsurface >... | reverse complement strand
CAGATAGGTAAAAGTCATACCATTTCTTGAGAGTAGCATCACTGATTCCTAAATCTGAAGCGACTTGTCTACGTGATTTACGACTTTTTATTAAATGATCTACCGCACTTCTTTTAAAGCCTTCTTCATAAAATTTGTTTCCTTTGCTCATATCTCTACTCCTAATTTATTATGATATGAGTGTCCAGAAAATTAGGGGAAGTTCATCCCGCAAAGAAAAATCTGCTGCAACTGGCAGTTCAGGCGATCTCATTCTTGCAGGTCGCAACATTCCCTTTTTTGTAGGTATATTTACAATGACAGCAACCTGGGTTGGTGGTGGCTATATAAACGGAACTGCTGAGGCTGTTGCAGATCCAGGTCAAGGGTTGATCTGGTTAATAGCTCCCTGGGGATATGCAATAAGTTTGATATTGGGTGGTAAATTTTTTGCAGTTAAAATGCGTTCTCTTGGTTTTACAACAATGCTTGATCCATTTGAAATTCGCTATGGCAAAAAAACTGCAGCATTACTATTTATTCCTGCACTCATTGGCGAAGTCTTTTGGAGTTCAGCTATATTGACTGCGCTAGGTACTACTTTTGGTGTTGTTCTCGGATTCGATTTTCAAACATCCATACTAATTTCTTCAGCAGTAGCAGTTGCTTATACGGCTTTAGGAGGATTGATGGCTGTTGCTTATACGGATGTTATACAATTATTTTGTATTTTGGTAGGACTCTCTATTGCTGTACCATTTGTAACTGATTCTCATGGCGGTTTTTTTGCCTCTTGGGATCTCTATAAAATAAAAATGGGGGAAACAGCTCATCTATTTCCAGACCTTAAATTTATAATGGGGAAATCTGGATTTACTTGGATAGATTCCGTTCTATTATTAGCATTAGGTGGAATACCTTGGCAGGTTTATTTTCAAAGAGTTCTTTCTGCACCAAGTCCTAAGAAAGCGAAACAACTCTCTTATATTGCTGCGGTCGGCTGTATTATTATGGCAATTCCTTCTATATGGATTGGAATTGCAGGAGCAACTGCAGATTGGGAAGCTCTTAACATTCCCGCTCCTCCATCGTATTCAATCATTCTACCCTATGTAATACAATATTTAACTCCACCAATAATAGCAACTATTGGTCTCTCGGCAGTGGCAGCTGCTGTAATGAGTTCTGTAGATTCTTCGATTCTTTCAGCAAGTTCAATGTTCTTTTGGAATGTTTATCGTCCTTTTTCGAAAGACAAGAACTTGGATGCAAAGAAGATCAAAAAAATTGTGCAGACTGGTATCTTAGTTGTGGGAATTACTGCGACTATTATCTCACTACAAGTTCAAAGTGTCTACTCTCTTTGGTTTTTATGTGCCGACCTTGTTTATGTAGTCTTATTTCCTCAGTTAACAATGGCTTTATTTTTAAAAAAGGCAAATAAGATAGGAGCTATTTCTGGTTTTATTGTCTCAATCTTTTTAAGAATTGGTGGTGGTGAACCAACATTTAATTTTGGTGCATTTTTACCCTATCCAGATGAAAATTTTCCTATTCGCACATTTTCAATGTTATCTGGACTTTTAACTATTATTGCTGTCTCCTACCTAACTCAAAAAATAAATCCTTCTATCCCATTAACTACGAATAAAATAGGAAAAATAAATGAATAAGCCTACACAAGTACATTGTTTTATTAATAATAAAAAAGTTATAGGAAAATCAGCTAACTCTTTTCCTGTCTATTTTCCAGCTACAGGAGAAATTCTCTGCACAGCAAATTCAGCAAGCGTAGAACAACTCGATGAAGCAGTTGAAATAGCTAGCCAAGCTCAAAAAAAATGGGAGAAAACACCAAGCCAAGAGAGAAGTAGAATTTTAAAAAAGGCAGCCGAGCTCATACGTTATCACACCAATAAAATTGCTGAACTGGAAGTTTGGGATACTGGCAAACCTATTTCAGAAGCAATTGAAGTGGATGTTGTTACTGCAGCAGATGCTATTGAATATTTTTCGAATCTTGCCGTCACCTTGCATGGGGATTACTACAGCATACAAGATGCTGATATTTTAACTAAAATAGAACCAATTGGAGTATGCGCTGGAATCGGAGCTTGGAATTATCCATTTCAAATTGCAGCTTGGAAATCTGCACCTGCTCTAGCCTGTGGAAATAGCTTCATTTTCAAACCTTCTGAACTTAACACATTATCAGCTGTTTTGTTAGGTGAAATCTATGCAGAGGCAGGTTTACCAGCTGGACTCTTCCAAGTATTGCAAGGCGATGCAGAACTTGGTCAAATGATTACAGCTCATAATGGAATTCAAAAAATTTCATTCACAGGTGAAGTGGGAACTGGCAAAAAAATAATGGCAGCCTCTTCTGTGAATTTAAAAACCTTGACCATGGAATTAGGCGGTAAATCTCCTTTAATAATTTTTAATGATACAAATCCAGAAACAGCTGCTAAGGCTGCACTTGCTGCCAATTTCTACACCCAGGGTGAAGTCTGTACGAATGGTACGAGAGTTTTTATCCAAGAAAATTTCTTACCCCAATTCAAGAAGGCTATTGAAGGAAGAAGTAATAATGTTAGGTTAGGTAATCCTTTTGAAAAAGAAGTAAATGTGGGATCTTTAATCAGTGCAAACCATAAAGAACTTGTGGAAAATTTTATTAATAAAGGAAAATCAGAGGGAGCAAAAGCATTTACCATGGGACAGATTCCTTCAGGTGATTGTGCCAAAGGATATTTCACACAACCAGTTATTTTTTATGATTGCAAAGATAGTATGAAAATTGTTAAGGAAGAAATTTTTGGACCCGTAATGTCTGTATTAACTTTTAAAACAGAAGAAGAAGTTATCGAACGAGCGAACAATACTGAGTTTGGTTTGGGAGCTGGCATCTTTACAAAGGATATATCTAGAATTCAAAGAATGATAGATCAACTAGAAGCTGGAATTGTTTGGGTAAATAATTATAATATAACTCCAGTAGAGATGCCATTTGGTGGAACTAAGCAATCTGGATTTGGAAAAGAAAATGGTATTGATACATTGAATCATTATACAAAAAGAAAAAGTATTTATATCTCTAAAGGCGATGTGTTCAGTCCTTTTTAAATATAAATAAAATTAGTGAGGTTGGAAATTGAAAGAATATGATTATATTATAATAGGTGGAGGATCGGCTGGTTCCTGTTTGGCAGCAAGACTTAGTGAAAATCCAGATAATAAAGTTCTAGTTTTAGAAGCGGGACGAAATGATTCGCTCTGGGATATATTTATTCATATGCCAGCAGGGCTAGCAACACCAATTGGGAACAGATTGTACGATTGGAAATACGAATCTGAACCTGAACCATATATGAACGGTCGAAAAGTCTATCATGCAAGAGGGAAAGTCTTAGGAGGATCTAGCAGTATAAATGGTATGATTTTTCAGCGTGGTAACGCAATGGATTATGAAAAGTGGGGGCAAGGCAAAGGTATGAAAAATTGGGATTATGCGCACTGCCTTCCCTACTTCAAAAAGATGGAGAACTGCCTTGCTGCAAAAGATGCAGATAAGTTTAGAGGACGTAAGGGCCCATTAAAATTGGAAAGAGGTCCAGGAAAGACAGAACTTTTTCATGCATTCTTAAAAGCCACTGAACAAGCAGGCTATCCACAAACGGACGATGTGAACGGTTATAAGCAAGAAGGTTTCGCACTCTTTGATAGAAATATCCACAGAGGAAGAAGACTCAGTGCAGCACGTGCCTATCTACACCCTGCCATGAATCGAAAAAACCTAACAGTTAAAACTAGGGCCTTTGTTTCCAAGATTCTTATGGATAAAAATAAGGCAATAGGCGTAGAATGTAGCTTTGGTATTTTCGGAACTCGTAAAATTTTTTCAAAGAACGTCATAAGTTGTGGAGGAGCATTTAACTCACCACAGCTTTTGCAATTATCAGGCATTGGGAATAAGGAATTACTTTCTAAATTGGGTATTGAGACAGTTGTAAACTTACCAGGTGTAGGTGAAAACTTACAAGACCATCTAGAGGTATACATTCAGTACGCTTGTAAAAAACCAGTATCAATGGCACCTGCCCTTAAATGGTACAATAAGCCCTGGATAGGATTTCAGTGGTTATTCTTTCGTAAGGGTCCAGCAGCATCGAATCATTTTGAGGCAGGTGGTTTTATTAGAAGCAACGAATCGGTGAAGTATCCGAATTTGATGTTTCATTTTCTACCACTTGCGATTCGTTATGATGGTAGCTCTCCCTCTGAACAAAAGGGAAATGGTCATGGATACCAAGTACATGTTGGGCCGATGTATGCAGATACAATTGGACATGTTCATATTAAATCTAAAGATCCAAGAGTGAAGCCTTCCATTCAATTCAATTATCTTTCAACTAAAACAGATCGAAAAGAATGGATTGAGGCTGTCCGTGCAGCTAGAAAAATTCTAAACCAAGAGGCCTTTGATGAATACAATGATGGAGAAATCTCTCCTGGTGCTAAGGTAGAATCCGACGCAGAAATACTTGAGTGGGTTGGCAAAGATGCTGAAACAGCATTGCATCCATCTTGCACTTGTAAAATGGGAACTGACGAAATGTCAGTTGTTGATCCTGAAACTATGCAAGTCCATGGCACAGAAGGTTTATATATTGTAGATGCCTCTGTAATGCCAAATGTCACAAACGGAAATATCTATGCTCCTGTAATGATGATAGCCGAAAAAGCTGCCGATCTTATCCTGAAGAAGACTCCTTTGCCACCATCAAAAGAAGCATTTTATAAACATAAAATTGAGAATTAATTTCGAGAGGAATAAATAAATATATTTTTTATATCAATTAGGTTTATACTGTTTTAGTTTTAGTTATCTTATGCTAAACATTGATTGATCTTAGAAATTAATTCATTCTCATCCCAAGGCTTGGAGACTAAGTCAGTCAAGCTAGCATATTCTCTAGCATTTTCAATGGCGGATGGATCAGCTTGGCCTGTTAACATAATCTTTTTGATTTTAGGGTATTTTTCATGAACTTTAATTAAAAATTCATCTCCTTTCATTCCAGGCATGAGCCAATCAGATAGAATCAGCAAGACTTCCACACCATCATCAAAGAAATCATCAATCAATTCCAAAGCTTCATCCGCACTTTCTGCAAATTCCAAGCGATAGAGTTGCTTAAAATAGGATTTTAGTTGTCCATTTAGACTTTGTAGAATGATTTTTTCATCATCTACACAAAGAATTGCCTTTTTGGATGCTTCCACCATAACTGAAGTTTCATATTTCCTTATTGCTTGTTAAATCTCAAGAATTTTATCTAAAAAATTTGATATTCCTAAAAATTTTCATTCATACAGACGAATAGGATTTTCTGATTGAACAAAATTTCAACATATGATCCTTTGATCCTCAAGGAATATTCATGAAACTACCTAGAATTTTTAATTTTTTATTTTTATTTATTTCTCAAATTACTATACTACTTCCGATGAAACATATCTTTTATAGTCTCATCATTTTATTCTTCCTTTCAACTAGTTTCGATCAAAGAATTTTACTTGCTCAGGGGCATTGGGATGGAACCATTCATATAAAAAAAAATCAGAAATCATATGCTATCTTTGGAGAAAATGTAAATATACGACAAGAGCCAAATACTACATCCAAAGTAGTTATGAAATTGCAACCTGGCGATCTTGTAAAAATTCTAAACCAGGACAAGAATCTAGTTACTATCGCTGAAGATACTGAATACTGGTATAAGATTGAAATTAACAAGAAGATTGGTTATGTTTGGGGAGGGCTCCTCGCTGATACTTTCTATTGGAAGAATTCTTATCTTATCCTATTTCGCTCACTTGGAACTAAGTCTGCAATGAGTGAAGTTCGCATATTAAAAGATAATAAAATTCTAGACTCTATGAAGTGGCAATCTGGCCCGATAGGATTAGAAGATTATAATACACAACCCAAGATAGATTTTCTTTCAACAAAGCTATTAACAAATCCTCCGGAAGTATTTTTTAAAGTAGAATTTTTTGCCTATTCTGAAATTGAATATGGCTACACCTATCAACAATTCTTTACCCTATCCAAGAAAGGTAAATTAAACAAAGAATTTGGTTCCAACCCTGCTAGCTGTGATCCGCCTTCTTGTGGGGAAGAATTTGTCCTCTTTCCAGGAGATATATTAGAATCAGATCCATCTAAGAAAAGAACTTCATCATATAAAGCTAACAAAAACCAGATTCTATTAATTTTTCATGGCTTTTCTTCTGATGAAGAAGATTACCATGAATGGTTGGAACAGATCTACAATTGGAATGGAAAGGAATTTAAATTAAAAGAATAGGTTTAGTACGAGTAGAGAAAAAAATAAAAAAAGGGAAAATAGCGATCAACTATTTTCCCTTTGTATTTTCTTAAGAGTTAGGAGTAATTGTCTTAATTAAAGTTAAATCAGACCTTTTGAAGACTTTGATTGTCGTCTTAGCCGATCCTTTGCCTTTTCCAGTAACGTAGATTTTATCTTTGAAAAATGTGATTTCCGAATTTTCTTCAACAGGATCGGAAGATCGAATATCTAATGCTAAATCTGGTTTAAATCTAGATAAATGATAGTTGCCCTCGAATTTTTCTATAACATGAATCTTATCTTCAGTATAGATCATAGGAGTTCTCCAGAATACATCAGAAACATCTGATTGTTTCACAACCTTCAAGGTATTTGTATCTAGAAGGATGAGTTTATGCTTTCTATCATCAACTTTATCACCCTCATAACCAAGAACTAGAATACCTTGGTTCTTCACTTCTACAAATTCCTTAGAGCAAATGTTTGTATATGGACTTTTGAAAAGCGCATCATCCTTTATTGGATCAATTGCCCAAAGTTCATTTGAATAGTGACCATCAGTGTCATATTTAATGAACTTCATGAAAATGATTTTATCTCCTATTACATTTTCACTTTTCTCTTCTTTTTTCTGAAGTTCTTCTTTTACTTTCGCAAGCTCTTCTTTAACTGCTTCTACTTGATTCTCTGAAGTAGGTTTGGTTGCAGGCTTATCAGCGGTTCCTGAAGAAGAATCAGATGAAGTTGAACTTCCTGGAGTTTTAGATTCTTCTTTTTTAGCAATACTTTCTTCTTTCTTATCTAATTGTTCTTTTGTTTCAGCTACTTGTTTCTTTTCTTCTTCAACTTTCTTTTGAGCTTCTTGTACTTTCGCTACTTCTTTTTGTTTCTCTTCAATCTTAGTTGCATTCTTAACTGGATCTTTATTCAGTTCTTGCAATTCTGCTTCAGCTTTGTTTAATGCTTGCTTGTTAGCATCTTCTTGTTTTTTAAGATCTTGTTCTTTCTTCGCTAGTTCTTCTTTCTTTGCTACAACTTGCTTTTTCTCTTCAGCAAGTTTATCTTTTTGAAGCTGATCCATTTTATCCTGTTCAGCTTTCATTTTTTCTTTCGTGTCTGGATCTTTTTCTTTATCTACTAACTTTCCAACCTCATCTTCCAATTCATCCGTAGTCACATCTGAGCCACTGTCTTTAAGAACATTGGAAACAATAGGAATGATTATTTGAGTTTTTCCAGGCCAATTGCGGTAGCTGGTATCAATACCGATTTTGTTTTTATCTAATTTGGAATTTAGTTCTGCTGTGTATTTTTTATTAAAGAAATCAGGATCTTTTCTATGTGCTGCGTTGTAATATAAAACATACAATGCAAGAGTATCAGAATTCGCTTCTGAATATTGAAACGATCTTTCGATATAAGCCGCTAGAATACGAACTATTGAATTGATATGATCAAAGCTTTGGCTATCAGAAATGCTTAATACATCCGCTCCAAATTTATTATCATCTCCTGGAAGGACGCGAGTTATACTGAATCCATCAATTTCTGAAACTGATTTAGGATTCTTGGTAATTTGTTCAGAAAGTTTCTTTCCTTTGTCTGTATTTTCTTGAATAATTTCAGCACTTGCTTTTTTTAAAGAACGGTTTTGAAATTGAATTTTCTTTGATGATTTAATTTCTTTCATGCCAAGAGGTGCCTTCGACTGAGAAAGCAAAGGCAGGCTTAAAAAGGAAACGATTAGAATTGCGAAAAAGCTAGATTTTTTATTGAACATTTTATCCTCAAACTGTTAACATTTTAACGATAAATTGATTCTGAAAAGCAAAAAAAAATGATTTCAATTGCCTTTTTAAGTGTTTTTCCGATCCTATAAATAAGATGGAAGTTTCAACCAACCAAATTTTCAATTTTAACGCAGGACCTGCTATGCTTCCTGCTCCAGTAATGCAGATAGCCCAAGAAGAATTTCTTAACTATAGAAATTCCGGCATGTCTGTTATGGAAATGAGCCACAGAGGTGGGTATTTTCAGGAAATTTTGGACAGATCACTAATTAATATTCGAAAATTATTGAATATTCCTGATTCTTATGAGGTAATCTTTTGCTCAGGAGGAGCCACAGCTCAATTTACATCCATTCCTATGAATCTTTTGGATGAAAATGAAACTGCTGCTTATTCTTTAACGGGAGTTTGGTCAAACAAAGCATACCAAGAAGCGAAAAGATTTTATCCGAATGTAGTTTCTATCTTTGATGGTAAGCTTAGTAATTTCTCTGAGATTCCCGAATTAACTGATCTCTCTATTCCCAAAAATTCTAAATACGCATATATCACTTCGAACAATACTATCTATGGAACAAGATATTCTCGATTTCCAAAATTATCAATTCCACTGATTGCTGATATGACTTCTGATATCCTTTCTAGAGAACTAGATGTATCTTCCTTTGGGGTTATCTTTGCTGGTGCCCAAAAAAATATTGGCCCCTCTGGACTAAGTATTTGCATAATTCGTAAGGATCTATTGCATGAAAGAAAGTCTGCTATCCCTGTAATTTTGGATTGGCGAGTTACTGCTAAAGCAGGATCACTTTATAATACTCCACCAACTTATTCCATTTATATGGCAGGTTTGGTATTTGAATGGCTCTTGGAAATGGGTGGTCTTTCTAGCATAGAGAAGATCAATGAGAAAAAGGCATCCTTAGTTTACAATGCCTTAGATGAATCTGAATTCTACCGAACCTTTGTACCCCAAGCTAACAGATCAATTATGAATGTAGTTTTCCATCTAAAAGATTCTAATTTGGATTCCAAATTTGTAGAAGAATCAGAAAAGTATGGCCTAATTGGTTTGAAAGGATATAGAGATGTTGGTGGTATGCGTGCATCCATTTACAATGCTATGCCATTAGAGGGTGTAGAAAGATTGGTTAGCTTCTTAAAGGATTTCGAAAAGAGATGGGCTTAATTTTCCTTTTTCTAATTTCGATAAGCTCTAGTATCCAACCCCTACTTTCTCAAACAATTTATTTCCCAGGTAAAATGGAAGACTCACTTCGCCGTAAAATCACAGCCTGTGAATCTAAACCGATTTCTAAATTTGAATACAAACAATCAGATTTCTACCAAGAGTCCTTGAAGAAAACTTTTTCTATAATTTCGAAGAGATCAAAAATGGAAGGAAAGACTCGTATGGATTCCATTCAATGTTTGCATAAATTGAAACTAAGTAAAGATGAGAAAAAATTGGTATCATCCGCATTACAAGATCTTTTCGATGTTGAGATCCTTCTCTACCAAAACTACTTAAAGTGGATCCAAGCTGAACAAGGTTTGGATGCGAAATCTTTTGAAAGTTTTTTCCAAAGTCGCTATGACCTAATGATATTAATTCAAACAAAGACCTTGTCTCTTTGGAAATCAGAAGATCCTGATGATTTGAAAGATGGAGAAAGGGATTTATCGAATTTGTACCAATCTGTCCACCGTTCTTATTTTGATGTAATTTATGGATTAGATCCAGTTGAAAAAGAAAGATATTTTCAAATTAAACAAGGAAAAAAGCAATGAAGGAAAAAATTGGAATCGCAAGTGACCATGGTGGATTTGAGCTCAAAGAAATATTAAAAGAAGAACTAAAAAAACATTCTGAAATGGTAGATTTAGGAACTCATTCCCAAGAATCGGTGGATTACCCACAGGTTATAGGTTCAGCCTGCCAAAGTCTTTTAGAGGGAAAGGTGGATCGCTTGGTTGTTCTCTGTGGCACTGGAATTGGAGCATCCATTATTGCGAATCGATACAATGGAATTAGAGCAGCACTTTGTCATGATGAATTTACTGCTGAAATGTCTAGAAGACACAACAACTCAAATGTGCTAGTCCTAGGTGGAAGAATTTTAGGAAAAGACCTAGCGATTCGAATTTTAGAAAAGTGGTTGAACACAGAATTCGAAGGTGGTCGCCATGAAAAAAGAATTCTCATGATAGAGGAAATTAGTAAAGCGTCTAAGTAATAACAATATATGAAAAATGTTAGCTTTGCAATCTCGTTTCTTTTTATAATTGGGATGGGAAACTATCTTGGATCTGCTCCAGCGTTGAAAAATCAATCTTATTTGGAAAATGAAATTCAATGGGAAGATCTAAAATTGCAGAATTTAAAGATTGAACTAGATGGCAAAGGTCGCAAAGTTCTAAGTCTTTCACCCAGATCCATTCATTCATCCTTAATTGAACTGGATTTTGAAGGGAAAAATAGTCCTGGGAATTTAGATAGTAGCAACCAATTTAGAGGTAAACATTCTGCTAGATTCAATGGAAAGTCTGATACCATAGAAATTCCTAGGGGCAAATCCAGTTTATTTCTAGAACCAGAGGTTCGTGAACCTTTTTACATTTCCTTTTTTATAAATCCATCTTCTCAATCTGGCTCCACGACTATTTTAAACAAATCAATCTATAGATCAGGGCAAGAATTTGGTTTTAGATTGAATCTCGAGCAAGGAATATTAGATCTATGGATTGATAGAATGATTCTTACCGAATCAAATGCAAGACTTTCTACCAAATTATCATCCATTCATGGAATTCCTTCCAGAAAATGGAGTCATATTATATTAGAATTTTCTCCAGCAGATAATCAGATTATTTTATACATCAATGGATTGGAAACTGCAAGATATGATGGTCTTGCCAATCCAAAAGATCGAGTAACAGGTTTTAGTTTTCATTCAGATGATACTTCCTCTTTATTTCTTGGTAAAAATTTCTATGGCAACATGGATGAATTTCTTATTGCTTCTGGCTCAGCAAATGCAAATAAATTATTTAGTGAATACAATGCAGTGGATTTTAATCTCGATTCAAAGTTAGTATCACAAACTTTAGGAATCGGACTATCACCCGTATATAAATCACAATTCAGTCATTCCTATTTAAAGAAGTTCTCAATGGAAGCCCAAGAACCTAAAAATTCTATCCTTGAAGTATGGTTTCGATCCTCGTTAAATTCATTTGGTGCTTATGATTCAGATTATAAAAAAGGTCTAGAATGGAAAAGACTCAAAAACAATGAGATAGAAGATATTTGTTCCAGCCAAAATGCAAAATCTGAAACCGAGAATCCTTGCTTCCAATTCTACCAATGGAAATTTGTTCTTCGAGCCGATCCTGATGGTTTAACTTCGCCTAGACTTTCTAGTTTCCGTTATAAAATTAATTACAACCTACCACCAAAACAAGTAACAGGGCTTATTTATAATAAATCTGCTTCTAACTTAGAAGAACCTAAAATTTGTATGACTTGGATTGCAAGTGAAGAATCGAATGTTTGGAATGGTGGTGGTTATATCTTATACTACGGCTTCAAAGAAAATGATGTAGCTGGAACTATTCACTACCACAATGCGAATAATCGAAAGAACGACTTACCTACTTCTTCTGAAAAATTAAATCTCAAAGACGATAGCAAATCAACACGAGTTAGTATCATCCAATCTTGCATAGATAATACAATTTTAAGTAAAAATGCAGAAACGATTGATCCTGAAAAGAACCTTCCTTTTTTAAGACCAGGGATAACTACTTACTTTTGGGTTTCTGCTACTAATTCTTTCTGGTCTGAAAATGGTCCTGGTAAAGATCAGGAAGGCCCAAAATCAAAACCTATTTCTGTTACGATTCCAACGAAAGGTCAATAATTTTCATCCACTTACTTGGTTTAGCCTGACCTTTCCAAGTAATGATAGAATCCATTCCGCGATTTATTGCAACGCAGATTTCTATACCTTCCAATCCCTGCCCGCCTAAATCTGATGAAATTTGTGAATACAACTTCAAATCATCGTTTGTAACGGGAAATATTTCATCACAGAGAATTCCTGATTGATTCAGAAATTCTTTCTGGTCATTTTGATTAGAGAGAGACTTACCTTGGATTATTTCAAAAAGGGATAATGCTGTTGTATGAAACTTATGGTGATCTTGGATAGATGATTCAAGCTTTTTTAGTAAAACTTTGGAATTATCATCTGAATTCAAAAGACTTTTCAATATAGATACCGAGATTAAATGTTTCATCAGATTGAAGATTGGTTTCCTAATTCATAAATTTTCTGAAGAGCTCTCAATTTATCGGCAATCGATTTATGAGTAATTTCATTTTGGACAGAAACTCTAACTAATTCACCAACAGACATTCCCCTTAGGTTTGCATTATGCTTAAGTAACATCAGCTCTTCATCTGAGAATAGGATTGTAAATCTTTTATCTATCTTAGACATATTTAATCCTAAATCAATCTTCCACGTTCAGTTCTTTTTCTGCCTGATAGTAACGTCGCCAAGAATTCTGTGCATCTACAGATTGCCCCATAGAATCATATATAGCTCCAATATTATAGTAAGCATCTGTTATAGTAAAATCTTTTTTAACAGATTTTCCAAAGAGCTTAATCGCTTTTTCTTTATTCCCAGAAAACCATTCTGCAGTTGCCCAATGAAAATACCATTTTCCTAAACTTGGATCTCTGGGGCGAACACTTTCAAATACTCGAATATTCTCTTCAAACAATTTCGCACTATGACCATAATTCGCTTTGATCGCCTTCCACTTTTCCGATCTTGTATAATTGTCCTCTTCCCTGGAAGGGATAGGAAGATCTTCTTTCATGAGTAAGGCTTGGGCATAAACCAATCTCATATAGATTTCTGCTGGTTGGATTTCTAAATACCTCTCTAAATAAGGAATAGATTCAGAATATTTTCCTTCCTTAAATAACTCATAAGTCTTGGCTCTAAGTTCTTTTGTAAGTCGTCCTTTTTCAGAAGGAAGAATTGAAAAAGCAATAAGGAAAAAACTAAAGATAAAGAAGGATATTTTCGCCATAGGTTGGATATATTTTTGTGTTTATTTTCACACTGAGACTATCTAGTTCAGCTTGGTCGATTATATAATCGGAATGATCTTTATCTCCGATTAATAGAAAAGTATCTATATTCAATTCCATTAATTTTTCTCTAGAATTAAGAGCTTTCATGAGCTTACTAATAAATTGCCTTTTTAGAAAATAAACATTTTCGGTTTCTGAATAATTCTCAATTTTAATGATATGAGAAAAAGAGGAAGTTGACCTTTCTCCTACAAAGGATTTAAATAAATAGATGCTATGAGTAAGCATGTCATTGGTAACAGCGTTGCTGTTTACTCTTTTATCTCGGTAATTGGCAAGACCTGGAATCAAATTATGCAATTTCGATTGAATCATTTGTATCCATCTTGGTGAGATTTCATTGGTATCAATTTCAACTTCTTCTTCTGATTTCTTAAGTAGATCTTGCTTTGGAATAAAAGCAACTAAACAGGCATCGATACCAGGTTGATTCAAAAAGAAAAATAAAATTTTGCCAAATAGATTAATCGATTCAATAGAAAACTTCTTGGCAAAAAATGGATCCAAAGTTAATTCTGGAGTTATTTCCAATTCAAAAAAATTATTCTCTCCCAATTGGACAAAAGGATCATTTTTTAAAAAAATAAAATTTGTTCTCGTTACAGAATCAAGTCCTGTAGACATTTCACAGAAATAAGCTTGCGAATCATAAGAAAGAAAATACCAACCAAAATGTTCTACACCGATTCTATCCAATAGAAAACTTGAGTATTTCATGATGGATGATTCCTGAGTTCCAGCTCCTTCGCTGTATAATGACATGAGTGTTTTAAATTCTTCTTGCTTGGAAGGTTCTATTAGATCTGAGAATATAGTTCTAATCCTGCAAGGGCTTGTTGTGGATTTAGGATTATTGTGATTAGGTGATTCACTTTTGATGAATTGATCAGACTCATTACTAGACGGATTTGTAACTTTTTGAACTAACTCTTTTAATTCTGGATTAAAGATAGCCGATCTTTTCGATTCTAATTCTGTATCCACCTTAGAATCTTGAAAATATTCGCGGATTCGTTTTGGTGAAATTATTTGAAAAGGAGTGGATTTCATCTTAGTCTTACTTACTTTATTTAGTGATATAGCATACTCGCAAGCGAATTTCTTTTTAAGAAATAGATTGTATTCTATTTTAACTCAGTACATAGTCTAATTACTATGATTTTTTATGTATTTTTGGATGGAATTGGTTTTGGTGAGAAAAACTCAGATAAAAACCCTTTCACCAGATTTCCAACACATGTTTTTAGTCCCCTTTCAGGTAATTCTTCCTCTGAACCTCGCATTCGCTATGTTGAGACCGACGCTAACATGGGAATTTCAGGTCTTCCCCAAAGTGCAACAGGACAGACAGCTTTGTGGACTGGATTCAAAGCTCCCATTATTCTTGGGCGGCATTTAAGTGGATTTCCAAGCTTTACTTTAAAGAAAATCATCGCTAAACATTCTATGATCAAAATTCTGAATGAAAATGGGGTCTTGAGCGATTTAATCAATTGTTATACACCTGCTTTTTTTAAAAAGTTTGGCCCCACTGCTAGACATCTTTCTGCATCAACCCTGATTCAAATGGCATCTAGTCGAGAATTGAAAACTTTGGATGATCTTAGGGAAGGAAGAGGCATCTACATGGATATCACACATGAGTTTTTGCGCAAAATGAATTATGACTTGATTCCTGAATCAGATCCTGTGATGGATCTACGAGATCCCTATGAAGTTGGTAAATCCATCCCTTCTAAGTTTAGTCATTATGGTCTATGTATCTATGAATATTTTCTAACCGATAAAATTGGACATGATCAGAATTGGGAACTAGCAGAAAAAAGCATTGCCATACTTGAGAAATTTATCCTAGGTTTTCTGGATGGAATGAATCCAGCAGAAGATACTTTGATACTTACGTCCGATCATGGAAATATGGAAGACTTAAGCGTAGGAACCCATACTAAAAATCCTGTTCCGACTATGTTGTCTGGAAAATTTGCAGTAGAACTAGAAAAGTCAATCAAAAACCTAGCAGATATTCCGCCTAATATATATAAATTGCTAAATCTATCTAAAGCCTATGAAAGCTGGGAAAGTTCTAATTTTCATGAGCATAGAATCGAAGCAATATAATTACTAGAAATCAAAATCCTCATCATTCTTTGCATCAAATTGATTGGAATCTGTATTTGTTGTTGAAAGATTGGTTTTTTCTTGGATTTGATCCAATGATTCTTTTTTCCAAGCAATAGATTTTTCAGTTATATGGTTTTTAGCATATTTTTCAATCACTACTTGGAAAATTGAAGCTGCATTTTCATACTTTCCTTGTTTAAAATAGATAGTTCCTTTCTTAAATAATGCTTCTTGGTCTAAAGAATATACACTGTTATTCAACAATTTATTGATTGTTTTAATTGCTTCTGTGTATTTTCCTAGTGCATCATAGCTGGAAGCTATGTAATAAAGAGATCCCTCTTCGTTCTGACCGAGCTCGATAGATTTCTGGAAATATTCAATAGCTTTATAATAACTCTTATTAACGAAATAGGTTTTCGCTTTTTCATAGACACCCGTTTTGTATTCTTTGGCAACATTAGGATCAGTTCCATCCATTTTGGATGACTCTTCCAAGTAACCATCAAATAAATCAAAAGCAGCATAGTCTTTACCTTGCTTTTTCAATACTCGCCCTAATCCAATTCTTGCTTCAGTGTAATTACCATCTTCTTGGATTGCCAAGATATAATTCTTGCGAGCTATTTCCCATTGGCTTAGATTATAATTGTACTCAGCTAATGATTTGAATACTTTCGAACGAATTTTTCTATCAGTACTAGTTCGCAGTACATTGTCTAAATGAACTCTTCCTTCATTTTCACGGTTCATTCTTAATAAAAGATCACCTAAGGATAGACTTAACTTCTCTTGTTCTGTTATAGAAATATCTTTTGTTCGATTTATACTTTGATAGATTTCTAAGGCTCTGTATTTATCTCCTGAATTTTCAAGAGCTTTAGCTAGATTATATCGAATTCGAAATTCATATTGAGGATTGTTCTTAGCAACTAACTCAGAAAAAATGGATACTGCTTTAGATTTAGAAGTATCACCAGTTTGTTGTAGGTATTCTTCACCTTCTAATATTTTTTCTAGAATTCCTTCCTGAGCATACATATCCTTTTGGAATAAAGTTTGGTAGGCAGCTGTCATGAGACCAGCCGAAATAAGTAAGAAGCCTGTTAATACAATAATTGAACGATTCATTTTCCACCTCTAGCAATTCGATCTAAACTTCGATTTCTCCAAAACTGAGATCGTTCTGAATTGTATTGAACACTCTCGTTTCGATTGAATAATTTTAAAGATTTCTTATATTCACCAATATTAAAATAACATATCCCCATAAAAAATATGGCTTTTCCTTTTAGCTTTGGATCGTTTTCTACTTTTGCAAATTGTTTTAACTTATAGATAGCAAGAGAATATTGCTTTTTCTTATAAGTAGATTTTAGGATTTCATCTAAATCCTTATAATCAGACATATAAACTACTTCAGGCTCATTTACTTTTAAAATTTGATTTTCTAAATTCTCTGCAATAGTAGTTTCATTTTCAATTTTCTCTTCTGTTTTACCTAATTTTGGAATATCGCTAGGATTGGTTTTTGTAATTTCAGAATTACTATTGGTCAAATTATTTTCGTCTTCTTTTTGTTCTGCGACTAGATCTCGATCAAACTCATATTTAAAAAATGAATTACCTTCCGTTAAAGTAAAATCTTCAGGGATATCAGCTTTTTTTGCAGTAATTGCAAAAAACAATGATTCAACCTGCTTAATTTCTTTTATACTAATTGAGGTCTTTGGATGGGAAACAACTCCAACTTTTAATATGGTTCCCCCAACAAAAGAATTAACTCCTCCCTCAAAAGATCGCGTAGATGCATAAATTGTATATTGAGTTGTATCATCAGCTCCAATCGGTGGATTCCATTTTAACTTAGCACCTTTTCCAAGTCTATCATAGCCAAACCCTCTTGTTGTAAAAGATAGCTCTGCTTCTGATTTTGATTCTTGATTAGGACTATCTGAAGAATCTGTTTTGGAGAATTCTTGGTTATCTTTTACAACTTCTGCCTTTCCTTTTTTATCGAGAATAAAGAAAATTCTTTTGTATGATTCATTTTTTACAAGAGGTAAAACTTCTTGTTGGTTATCTTCTTTTACTGACACCCCATAATACAATGTTTGGGACTTATTAATATCTAAATCCAGGTAGGTATTTATTGGGTGTGATAATTCTACAAGCTTATCAGCTTTCTTCATTTTATCTATTGTATTCATAGGAGAACTTGATCTATATACAGAATAGATAGTTTGTTTGGCGACTGCATTCCAAGGAGGAGACCAACTTACTCGGATATGAGAACCTTCTGCTTTAATAGCAAGTGAGCCTATTGTTTTAGTTTTATTAGTAGAATTGGAATTTAAACTTACTAAAGGAGAACTTATAGATTTCAAAACTTCTTCAATAGAGATAGGCTTGGTTGTAAAATTTTGATCAGGAAGCATTACAACTGATCTTTTTTTGACAGCTTCTACAGTGATTATTGCGTAATAGTAATTTCCCGGTTTTAGATTGTAGTCATAATAATTGGACGGAGTGTTCTTTCCTTGGATAGGAAATCTACCAAGTGAATCTGCAACATATAATTTTTCAGGCGTATCAATCACAGAATTTGACCTGGCTATTATTACTTCCCCTTCTTCTGTAGGTGGTTCCCATAATACATAAATTGATTTATTATCAGGCAAAATACTTGCACGAATGCTAGAAGTTTCCTTCTTTTCGAAATTGGAAGAAAACAAACCCTGTCCCAAAATTGGGAAAGTGCTCATCCACAGAAGAATTGGAAATATATAAAAATGAGTCTTCATGCCTTCTAATTATCGGAAAGAGTGACTTAGAATATTGAGCTTCCATTTGGTCTTTTCCTTGATTTTGTAAGTTTTCTCAGTAACCTAGGTATCTATGGCAGAAACAGAATACTTTGAAAGTGAAGATTACCAGAATTTCCTACTCTCAAGCCAAAGGCGAGAAATCTGCCCTCCTGAGTTGATATTTGAACATTTTAAAATTTCAGATGTTGAGAACTTAGTAGACTTTGGTTGTGGCAAAGGATTCTATCTCCAAGATTTTCGTAGAATTCTGCGAAAGGAATCTTGGATATGGCCCTGTGAATGCCAACATGATCTTATTGATATCATCCTCAAAAGGAAAATCGATGAAGCCATTCCAAACCTTACTCCATTTTATATGGATCGTTCAGATCACCCTTTGCTACCTGAGTGGATTCCTACTCCAGATTTAATTTTTACAAGTCTCTGCCTATCAACCTTTCCCAATCCAGGTCTTGCTATGGATGGTTTAATTCGTTCCATGAATCCAGGTGGACGACTCATTATAATTGATTGGAACAAACATGAATATAATTTTGGACCCAAAATTAATGATAAGGTTTCACAAGATAAGATGGTATTTCTTGCAGAAGATTATAAATTAAAAATAATCAAACAAGTACGAATTAAAGAATTATTCTATGGAATAGAAGTTGTAGCAGGATCAGATTTTGTATATGGTTTTTATGATTTAAAAGAAGAAGAAGCTGATGGAGGAATATGGGACAAAAGTTAAAAATTTTTCCTGATTTCTGCATCCTTCTTTTTTTATTTTATACAAACTCCATTCATGCGGATGCTTTGGATCAAAAAATTAAAACCATCCCTCTTATGTCCTGGGAATCGAGTTTCCATGCAGAAGATCTTTTCCAAAGAGGAACACTTTGGGACAACCCAGATCTTGTTCAATGGAAAAGTCTTAAAGAATTAGGAGATCCGATTTACTCATCAAAGAATATGGTTCCTCCCATACTTTGGACTAGAGTTAAATTACCTCAAATATCTAAATCCAATACATATTACATGAGGAAACTTTTTCTTTCCACATTTTATGATGTTTATTTTCGCAAAACAAAAATTCATAAATATAGAGAGTTTGAAGATTCTACATTTCTTCCTATTTATGAAAAATTAGATTATTTCCCTCTTCCTAGTGCTGCGGAAGGAGAATACCTCTATATCCGAACAGATTTTTTAGTGAAGTTTGATTATGCATTTGAAAATTTTACTTGGATAGGCAAATTAGGAGACTTACTTGAATACAATATCAAGAAAGCTATTGTACCTCTTCTTCTATCATTAGTTATTATATGCATAGGACTCATTGCCTTTTTTTTATTTATTTTAAATTTAATAAATTCCTATATGCCTCTATTGTATTTCAGTATAATGAATATTTCTATAGGGCTTGCTATACTATCACAGAATGAATTAACATTGATTATATACAATCATCCAAACCTGTACTTTTCCATCTTAAATATTACTAGTCTCTTGATTCCTATTGGAATAATTGGATTCTTTTCGCATACACTCGGAAAACATTTACATAAAATTACGAATATATTCCAAAAGTTCAATGTCTTTTTTTTATTTTTATATTTCATTAATTACTATTTTATTTTAAATCCAGAAACATATTTTATTTCAGCTGTTATCAATCGTTTATTGCAAACCTTCTATTTTATTGAATTTTCCTATATTTTAATTAAATCTATAAGATTGGGTAAAGATAGCCTTGAGGCTAGAATTTTCTCGATTGGAATATTTTTCCTACTAACTTTTATCATATCATTTATCTTATATCTTTTTATATTTTATGAATCAACTAAATTACCCATGTGGGGTTGTTTACTTTTTCTTATTTCAATGGGAGTTGCCTTAGAAAGAGACTTTCGGTTAAAGAGACAAAAGTTAATTCTAATTAAAAAAGAATATGAAATTCAACAAAAAACTTTTCATCTAGCACAATTAAATCTATTGAAAGAAAAATTAAGTCCTCATTTCTTTTTCAATTCATTAAATACTTTGCATGCCTATGCAAATCTGAATTCTAAATTAGCTAAAATTTCCATTGATTCTATGATAGAGAATTATAATTTTTTGGAAGAACATGTAGATTCTAATTTGGTTACTTTTGACAAAGAATGGGAATTTACAAAAATCTATTGTCGCTTACAGAAAGTAAGGTATTTAGATAGATTAAAAATCAAATTTAAGAAGTCGGGTGATTTCACTAATATTGCAATTCCACCCTTATCTATACAGCCACTCATTGAAAATGCTTTTAAACATGGATTCCAAAATTCCTCAGAAAGAATTTGGAAATTAAATATTGAAGCAGATATTATAGACAACCAGATTACTATTTCCGTAAAAGATAACGGTTCTGGTTTAAAACAGAAAGAGGATTATTTTAATAGATCTTTAGGAAATATCCAATTTAGAATGAATTATTTTTTTGAATCAAATTCAATCAAAATTTCAAATTTACAAATGGGTGGCACAAATATCCAAATTCAATATAAGCCCATGCTCAAGTCTCATAGCCATGATTGAAAATAAAATTAAAGTTTGTATAGCCGAAGATGAATATCCTGCAAGAGAGCTTTTATTAAAATTCATCAACAATAATGAACATTTACATTTGGTTGGCTATGCTGACAACGGGATGGACGCTGCTGAAATGTTACAAAAACATGAGTATGATTTGGCAATACTTGATATAAATCTCCCCCACTACTCAGGAGTGGAATTATCAAAATTTTGTAAAAAAAATTCCTATTTAATTTTTGCTACAGCACTTAAAGAGCATGCAATATCAGCCTATGATTTGGGTGCTATTGATTATTTGCTTAAACCTTATTCAGAAGAAAGATTTCATACAGCCATCGATAGAGTCATTCAATTTTCACGAATTAAAAAGAATGAACTAAACAAAACAACAGATTTAGGTTTTACAATTTATGAAAAGAATAACCATTATATCATCCCGTATAAGGAAATTATATATCTTTCTTCGCACGGGAAGAAAACTGTAATCCATACCATAACAAAAGATTATGAAATCAATAAATTACTCAAAGAAGTCGAAGGTAAAATTCCAGAACAAGTTTTTAGAAGAATCCATAAACAGATTGTCGTTAACATTAATTTTATTTCTCATATACAGTACAATCAGGGTGGCTCTTATATTGCCTATTTAAAAGATGAGGACGAAACAGAACTAGCAATTGGACGTTCTTTTGCTAGCGATTTGAAAGAAGTTCTAAAGATTTAAGTAGCGATCATTCCTAAATGTGTAACACTTATTCTGATTTTTAACGAAAAGGCACTATTAGATGGTTTCAAACTTGACTTGCAGTTTTAGGAAAAGTTTATTGACAGTAGATTAGAAAATCTCAGGAGCATTCTATGATTTTATTCTTTCTTTCATTAAATAAGAAATTATCTACTTCAATTACATCAAATCAAATAAAAAATACCAAACCAACATTAATAAAAAAAGCATCCATGATGATTTTTTTTCTATTATTTATTTCTTGTGCGACCAGTTCAGCAGGTCTAGTTACAAGTAATACAGCAATAGGAGATCGAAAGTTTACTGTTGTTGGTCCTGTTAAAGATAAAATGACATGGTATTCTTTCGATATAGGTTTTGTTGGTCTACCTTTCGAAGAACCTCCCATTGACGAATTTACAAATAATATCTTAACACAAAATAATGCAGATGCTCTAATAAATATTCGATACTGGAATGAAAAATCCGTTTATCTATTCGTAACAAAACATAGTTTTGGTTTATCTGCAGAAGCAATCAAATGGGAAGCAATTCCTGAACCGGTTCCCTCAAAATCAAGAAGATGAAGTATATTTTCATAGTCATATTTTCGTTAAGTTTACTGAGCTTAGCCTGTGTTGGTGATGGAAAAGTTAGGGATATTTCCATACATCCAGAAGCAACGCGAGTATTGTCTTCCAATTATGATATTCTTGAATCCTCTGTAGGAGAAAGCTCAACATTCTTTATTTTAGGTTTAATTCCTATCACTCAAGAAATTAGTATGGAGTACGCACTGAGTCAAGCAGTTCAAAAAGTACCGAATGGTCAAACAATGATTAACTTAAAAGTTTGGCATGAAACTAGATATTTCTTTCCTTTGGGAACGATAAGTGTTCTAAAGGTTAAGGGAGATGTCATAGGAAGAAGGATACAAAAATAATGAGTCAATTTCTTAGATATTTTTATATCAAAACCAATCCATCTAAAATATTTTTTCATTTCGGAATAATTTTATTACTTTCTTTTACCTTATTCAATTGTGCAGGACAGGAACAAGTCAGTAGAGATGAAGCATACAATGAGATTTATTTTGCTCTAAAAGTTAAAACAGATGAATGCGGAGTTGAATTTCCAAGACTTCCTATTCTTATCTCCGAAGATGTATCAAGAAGAAATTTAGATTTATGTACTATTGCTATTACCAGTGCTAATTGTTCTTCTATTGATTATCCACTTCCCTGTCTTTTACTTTATTTTAATGATGATCAAGGTGATATTCCCTGGTATGCAAATTTTTCAGATCTTACAAAGATAAAGGTAAACTTATGAAAAAGTATCTCATTACTTTATCCTACCTTATATTCTTTTCTGGTTCTCTTATTGCAGAGACAGTACGTATCAAATTGTACAGTAGAATTAAAGAGAAACCTGAGGATAATCTTGGTGTATTGATTTTCGAAACTAAAAAATTATATCAGACTGATGCTGATGGAATCTTTGTTGGAGATATTCCTAGTTCAGGAAACTATACAATCAGAATACTACGTCCAACAGGAACACAAGAAATTATTGCTACTTTACAAACTGGTGGTGACACGAATACAATCTACACCGACAAGAAGGCTTTGCCAAAAGGTGTGATCAATGTATCTGGTGAAAAAGATAAGACAGTTGTATCAAGATATAAAGTAAAATATGATGAAATCAAAAGAATGCCAGGTTCTTTCGGTGAAGCACTTCGAGGCTTGGAGACTCTACCAGGAATTACACCAAACATAGGTTTTGGTGGAGGTGCAAATGGAATAATCATTAGGGGAGCTGATGCGGAATGGAATACTTACCTTTATGATGATCTTCCAATAAATTACCCCTTCCATTATGATAGACTCACTTCTGTTGTTCACAATGATATGATAAAATCAATTGATGTTTATACAGGTGCCTATCCATCTAATTATGCCAATGCTACAGGTGGAATCATCGAAATTGAAACTGTTGATAAAGTAGACAGAGACAATGGAACTTTTCAAATTTCATTGTGGAACACTACAGCTATGGTTCAAAAGCAAATTAACAACGGAAAAGGCTACCTTATAGTTGGAGGTAAACTAGGTTATCTAGACCGTTCCATTGGTGCCTTGAATTTAGTGCCTGATGGTATTCGCCTTCCTCGTTATACAGATAGCCAAATTAAATTTGTTTATGATTTAACAAATGAGCACCAAATATCTATATATAATATCACAGCTGAAGATAGCTTTGCGGCGGCTTTTAGTGAATATAGAACTTCTGATCCCACGGATGAATCCAGTGTTTTTGCAGGCGGTAATTTCTCTGCTGGTCAAAGATTTAGAACAACAGCTTTTAGGCACACTTGGACTCCAACTGATAAATTCACTAACCGATTAACTTTAATTAATTATGAACCTTCTGCAAATTTCAATGTTGGTCTGGGTGCAATTCGTGGGAAAGCAAAAGAAATAGTCCCATATACAGGTATCAGACAAGATGCTGTTTTTGATGCTGCAAAATTTCTAGATATTGATATAGGAACTGAAGTTAGAGAATTAAGCTTCAGAAATTTTGGAGAACAAATCCTTCAATCCAATCCTGATAATGCATCTCCTAATCCGTTCAACACAAATAACCCTGATTTTGTTTCACAACCGATCAACCTTAATACAAAATCTTTGTATGCAAATGCCTATACAACTTTTCATCTTAAGTTTGGGGATCTAGAAATCACACCAGGTGCTAGGTATGATTATCTTGGTATTTCCAAAGAAGGCGTAGTTGCACCTAAAGGAACAATTTCATACCAATTTCCAGAAGTTGGTAAAGGTTTAACTTTATTTGGTGGAGCTGGTGAATACTACCGCTATTCCAATGGTCGAGGTTCATCATCTTTTTACAATGAAGACACAGGTAATCCAGATTTAAGATTTGAAAAGGCTGTTAAAACTTCAGCTGGTATTGAACAAAAAATCACTTCATCCTATCTAGTTAAATTTGAAGGATTCAAAAATGAATTCAGTAATTTAGTTGAACGAGATAATTTCATTTCTAGACCTGTAGGACTCAATCCAGATCGTAGATTCTGGCTTACAGAACCTTTACAATTCAACCAAGCTAAGAACTTTTCTAATAGAGGTGATGGTTGGTCACATGGATTTGAAATCTTATTGAAAAAATCAAATCGCCCTGGCACTAGGGATTGGTTCGGTTGGATATCTTATACCTGGTCGCAATCCTTTAGAAATCGAAATATATTTACAACGTATGATTTTGACAATAAAGTTCGTACAGCAGATGAAACTAGATTGTTGTATGCAATTTATAATAATTCCAAGGAACAATTTGCAAGTTTCGACAGAACACATATTGCGAACATAGTGTATGGTTGGAAATTTGAAGAAGATAAACAGATAGGACTAAGATGGGCGTATCTTACATCCACTCCAATTACACCAATTATTGGAGATGATGGTGGAAGATTCAGGAATCCCACTAATAACCAAATATTTTTCAATCCAACATATTCCAATAATCCATTTTCCGGAGATTATGGCAATTCTAGAAGATTGAATGATTATCATAGACTCGATATCAGGTTCGATAAATTTTATAATTTTGAATGGGGTTATATCAATTGGTATCTGGAAGTTGTAAATGTTTATTTACGTAAAAATGTTAACGGAGAAAACTTCAACAATATCAAGCCCTTTTCAATCAATAATCCAACACCTAGCGAAACTTTTGGAACCTTAGAAACACCTAATGGGCTTATTCTTCCTTTCTTCAATGTTGGTATGGAGGCAAAATTCTAATGAAAAGAAACTTTTTGCAGATAAATATTTTTCTTATAATTTTAACTATTACTAGTTTTTATATAAATTGTAGAAATGAGAATACCAATGCAGATGAAGAATTTAAGAATCAAGTAATACTAAATTATATTCTTCTTCCTAAATACCAACCTATTGAGAGCTGTAAATCAGCTTATGTAGAAGCTGAAGTCTGTCTAACTGAATCACAGTCATTTCCATTAGGATCGCCTAATGAAACTTCACTCTCTACGGTATTTAGTCTAGGTGCAGCAAATAATTATACAGATTTATGCAATCAATCAAGAACTTCCGCTTCATTTAATCGATTTTCTGACCAAGCTTTTGCTTGTAATTTCAATTGCCAATCTGCTTACTGGAGGAATCTTGCATCAAGCAATCTAACAGCATGTTCGGAAAGAACTTATTTAGAATTATGGAATGCATCAATTAGTGACAGTGGACTTAATAAATGCATTCAGTCTTGCTTCCAAATAACAGGTAGTTCAGTAGCATCAACACAAAGAATAGAGCTCTATTTACTTTATACCACCTTAGAATAACAACATTCTATATTTTACGATAGAATGGAATCTTTTTAGAAACAAACTAATTTGAATACGGATGAAAAGTATTTTTGAATATAAATTATTTTCTATCCTTGGTATTTTTCTTTTTTTGGCTATTGCCAACGATATCTGGATTTATTCAAAAATTAAATTCAATACTACATTTTTAGATTCTATATCAAAACCAAAATTAATCATAAAGGATTACCAATTTATAGAAGGTGATTCTCCATACAATGATGATACAGAGAGCTTTCATTTCATTGAGAAATCGGAAGATGTAGAATGGTTAAAAGGCTCACCTACTTTTATACCAGAGTCAGAATCTGGTTATGCATGGTTGAGAACGAGATTAAGTCAGGAAGAATTAACCAATGATAGCGTTTTCTTATTTGAACATTTTTATATTGCTATAGAAATTTTCCAAGATAGAGAAAAAATTTATAGCTATGGAGACATGAATAATTTAGAATCCATTCGATTTGATGGAACCAATATAGAAATCCTTCCACTTAAACCTGTTCCTACTAAGTATCTCTATGCAAGAATTCGATTTAAGGATAAATACAATCTTGGTTTTGGTGGAAGATTTATTTCTATAGGCTCTAAATTTTCTTTGCTTCAATTAATTTTGCAACAAGAAATAATCCCTCTTTCCTTTAGTTTACTGACATTCTCTATTGGTTTTTATTCCCTTCTCATTTATTTTTTTCGTTGGAATGAGAAATATAATCTTCTTTTAGATTATTCCTTATTCATGATTTCTATGAGTACAGCATTATTTTCGACTTGTTTATTACCTCAAATTTTTCTTAAATTACCAACATTCTCATTTTTTTTAAATATAATCCCTTTCCCATTAGCAGCTATATTTATGCTTAGAATTTATTCGTATGTTACTAATTTTGAATATTGGAATTATTTAAAATATCTATATTTTGCACTTATCCTTTCTGGGCTTTTCTTAATTTGCACATATATTTATATAATTTATACGAATAAGACCCTGCCCTTCTTTATTATTCCTTCAGCTTATTTATTATTCTTTTATGTTATAGAGAACTTAATTTTAGGAACTCTTTCTGTATTGAAGTGGAAATCAAAAGATTATGTTTCAGTTTTCTTAGGTTTTGCATTTTTCTTAAATATAGGTTTATTATTATTAGATATACTTAGAGGGATCTTTTTAGATGATAATATCGTTTGGTACAATCATTGGAGTATTTTCTTTTCTATTCTCGCTCAAAGTTTAATTCTAGATAAAGAATTCAAAAAGAACAACCAAGAATTAGTGCTTTATGAACAAAATTTAAATTCGATACGCCTAGAATTAGAAAAATTACAATTATCCTCACTTAAAGAAAAGATGAATCCAGATTTTTTATTCTCATCATTACGATTTATAAAGAAACTTATATACAGCAATGATGAGAAAGTTGGCAAAGCAATACTCTCGCTTTCAGAGAGTTATAGATACATTCTTGACAAATCTTCCTTAAGCTATGTACAATTCGAAGACGAAATTCAATTTACAGAGAATTTTTTATATTTAACAGAATTAAAACATAATGGCAAACTCTCCATCTCCATTGATATGCCTAAGACATCGATTAAGTTGTATATTAAACCGCTAAGCATTCAACCCATTCTTGAAATGATTATTGAAAATTATATGCAAAGAATTGAAACTTCTTCGTTAGAAATAAGAATTAAAATCAAAGTTATCTCTGAAGGCATCAAATTAAGGATAGAAAATAAAATATACAAATTGGAACGAAAGCAAGAGGTGGAATTTAAAGAAATATTTGAAAATTCTCTAGATTCCATTGTTAACTCGATCTATAAAATAGATAAAGATTTTAAAGTAAAAGTGAATGAAGATGCTAAAATAAATTTAACTACTTTCCAATTTTCCATTCCTAGAATTCAAAACTAATTCTTAGGTAAATTCATAATTTTCTTTCTAAAGAAACCTATTTCATTGCCATATTGAGTTTTTTCATTTAACTTCAATTTTGGAGAAAGATCCATAGTATCTTTTTCGAAAATAAGGATTACTGTAGAACCCATTTCAAAGCGACCCAATTCAGCTCCCTTATCAATTAAAATAGAGATATCTTTGTAATCGTGTTCTTTTGAAAAACGAATCCACGAGTTAGTTACAATATTATTATCATAGGTTACTCGAATTTTACCAACATTAGAAGCACCTACTTTCACAACTGCGACCTTACCATACTCAGTCTGCAGGAAGGTAATCAGTCTTTCATTCTTAGGAAATAAACTTTGAATGTTTAATACAGCTAATTCATTAACAGGAAATAACTTTCCAGGTTCATAATAATAACCAAGAACTTTTCCATAAAATGGACTATGAATTCTATGGTAGTCTTGGGGAGAAAGATAGAATGTAATGAATTTGCCATTGATAAAGTCTTTAGCATAACGATCTACACCGATAAGTTCAGATACTGAATAATCGATTCCTTTCGCCTGAATTACTGACTTTTCTTTTATATCACCAAATGCAGAAATACGAGCATCCACTGGACTGACGAGTGCATTCGCAGCTGAATCTATGATTCTAGCTTCCGCACGAAGTGCCCTAGTAAAAAATTGATTCAAGGAATTGTATTCTTGGATCTCCAATTCTGCTTCATCTAAGTTAACCTTATAAGTTTTTGCAAAAGCTTTTAAAATAGGAATCATAAGAAACCTTGGTAGTCTTAGCATAGAGATAATTCCAAAAATTTTAGAAATTAAATTTTTAGGTAAAATAGAAAGTAAGACTAAATAAAAATCTTGAATTACTTCATATTTCATTCCCGATTCGGAAATAAATTTCTTCAATTCAACTCTAGCAGTTTTAGAAAGTAGCACTAGAGATACCAACAATGGAACGGAAGTAATAACAGCTAATGTAAAACTATAATTAAATAGATAAGGAAGCATTAGCCCACCGAATCTATCAATTAGAAAAGCTGTGCTTAATATTGTGATTACGAAAAGAATTCTATACACATTCGAAAGTCTATCACCTAGAATATAGAATGAATTCTGCTCTCCTGTATAAAACCAACCAGTAAGGGAAAGTATACCAAAAGCAACTAAGGAGATATATAAAAAGAAAGATCCGATTGTTAAAGGATTTGCCAGCAAGGTAGAATAAAAGGCCAACTGATCTTCCATTCCAATTGCGCCATTCGAAAATAAAATATATGCAAACAAAGGTGAAACAAGAAAGGCTTCAAAGAAGGTAGAAAGCATACTAACTAGACCATGTTTGGCAGGATAATCTGTTCGGACTGAACCAGAAACTCCAGCGCTCTTACCTATCCCTGTTTCTGTGGAAAGAAAAAACAATCCAGTAGAACTCGCCATAGATTTCATTAGAATGAAAAATCCACCTGCAGTTAGAGATTCCAGTTGAAACGCAGAATTAAATACCGCTGCAAAAAATCCCTCTCCCGAGTTCTTTCCAAAAAATAAAAGAAAGTAAGAGAGAATAAAAAGGACAATACCAGAAATAGCTAAATACCCGGCTGTCTTACCAACTCTTCGAATTCCACCCAATACTATAAATACCAAGATAATAGATGCTAGTATAGGAAAAGCCATTCCCTTGATTAATAAGCCTTTTTGAGCGATATAAGTGATTGCAACCATTGGATAGGTTGCACCAAAAAGTAGGATAGTAAATAAAGAACCAATTCCGAAACTCAAAGACAACCATTTAGCTTTAAGTGCCTTTTCAATAAAGTAAACTGGACCAGAAAGATATCTTCCTGATGGTAATTTCTGACGAAATCGGATAGAAAGTGTAGAGGATACAAATCTTACAGGCATTATAAAAATGGCAGCAATCCATATCCAAAATAATGCACCTATTCCGCCTATCATCAAAGCGAGTGCAGTTCCGAGAAATGAACCAAGCAAAAGGGAAGAACCAACTCCTGCAAAAAAAGATTGTGAATGAATAATCTGTCCCTTCGAACCTTTTTCATCCATATTTCCTGTTAGAATTTTGAGGCCTAAGAAAAAGAAACGAAACTGAGGGAATCCAAGTCTGATTGAAATTACAAGTCCAGCAAAGAAGATAAGATAAAAATAAGGGTTGAGAATATCTTGTCCCAAAAACCCAAAATCCGATAATTCAAATATATTATTTTTCATGGTTAATTTTACTCAATTTCTCAAACTGGTCTAGAGCAACCACGTGTCAAGAGTCTTTCTGCTTCCATTCATTTTCTTTCTGGTATTTACTTCTAATATACCAGCAGAATCTTCTAGAAATTATGATGATACAAATATCATTGAAATAGGTCTCCGTGCAGGAATTGGCTATAGAGCCAAGGATAGATTTGAAAGAGATTTAGAAAATTTCACATCAACTTTTCAGCCTGGAGTCTACTCTCGTTCAGAGGTAACAGGATTTAGAAATTTGAACATGGGAGAATTACTTCTAAGAATAGGTTTTGATGGCAACCAAAGATTTGGATTTACGGTGGGTAATGTAGACTACTCACGTGCTACATTAACAGAAGTGACAAGTGACGGCTATTACACTAGATTAAGTTTTGATATCAATACAACGTATTTACTTTTTACCTACCATTATCAGTGGGAATTAAACAAACAATGGGCTTGGGAGGCTGGGCTTGGAATAGGCGCTAATGAAACTCTCTGGTATTCAGGTGGAACAAGTTATTCAAGTATAGAATCATTTCAACAAAGAGGAAGACTCAGCGGAAATGGACTTTCCTATCGCTTGGAAAGTAGCTTGAATTTCAGGCCAAATGATTTATTGGTTTTACAATTTGGAGTTCTTTGGGGACTACACTCCGTTCCTTCCTTCAATGGATCTTGGAATGGAGCGAGTTCAACATTCACGATTCGTGAAGACGGAAGAACTACCCCTCTTTCTGAATCTCGTGTGACAGACAGTATAATTTTAACAAACCAATTTGCAAGATCATTGGATATGAGTTCCAGTTACGCATCCTTGTATTTTTCTACAATGATTCGTTTTTCTTATTGACGTGAGACAAATTTTTAACTAAGAATTAGATAAGCATGGCACAAAAAGCAATTACTGTTCCAACCAAAGAGCTATCCCATCAGAAAATCATACTCGCTGCTTGGTACCATTTCCTAAAGGAAGCTTTTGATAATGGCAAGATTAAACCTGAAGAGTTTACTGAATTTTTAAAGGCAAATGTTGTATATGATATCGATCGAGACCAAGTTGACTTAATGCTTTCTGGTACTCAGGATGTATTGGATGCATTCCGTGGTCAGCTATTTGGCTCCTCAGCCAATAAATAAATTATAAGCTATGGATTTCCTCCTAATATTTTATTGTCTATTTTTTGTTTTCATACTCATTGCTCCAACTGGTTTTGTATTTTTGAAATACAAAGACAATGAATCTTCCTTGTTTGGAGAATCACCTGATGAGTATACAAGCAATCTAAAAGAAGAAAGACTCATACTACTTTCAAATCTTGCTGATCTAAAAGCAGAAGAAGAAACTGGAAAATTAAAACATGGTGAGTTCCAAGACCTTTCCAAAGACATTTTAAATTCTTTAACTTCTATTGACACGCGTTTGGATCAAACGAATAAAGTTCAAACTTCAGAAATCCCGAATAATCAAAATACAAGCTCTACAACTAAACAAAATACTAAATTAGAGGATTTCAATTTCTGTCCGTCTTGTGGAAGCCAGTTAGTTAATTCAGCTAAATTTTGTCATTCTTGTGGCTACAAGCTAGTAAGTTGAGAAGCAAATTCCATATCATACAATCTCTTATAATATGAGTCTCGCTCCATTAGTTCTGAATGACTAGCACATTCTAAAATTTGCCCATTTTCCATATAACAAATTTGATTTGCTATTTTTATAGTAGAGAGACGATGTGCAATTATAATAACTGTTCGGTTTTTATATAATGTTTGGAAGGCGATTTGAATGAGTCGCTCTGATTCAGTATCTAGGGCAGAGGTAGCTTCATCAAGGATCAAAATTTGAGGATTGCGAAGCAAGGCTCGTGCAATAGAAATTCTTTGCTTCTGACCGCCAGAGAGCATAACTCCCCTTTCACCGACCATAGTTTCATAACCTTGTTCGAAAGCTTCAATAAACTCTGATGCAAATGCTTTTTCACAAGCATCTTTAAAATCTTTATCATTCACATCAGGTGTGCCGTAGGCTATGTTTTCACGAATCGTCCCATTAAAGAGAAATACATTTTGTGATACGATTCCTATCTTTCTTCTAAGACTAGCTAAATCATATTGTTTCAAATTGATTCCGTCTAAACTAATCTCACCTGAGCCTGGATCAATTAATCTTGGGATTAAATCAACTAGTGTCGATTTCCCAGAACCACTTTGTCCAACTAAGGCTATGGTTTCTTCTCTTTGAATTGTTAGGTTGATATTTTTAAGTGCAGGTTGTTCGGAATTCGGATAGTGATAATAGATATCTTTTAAAACTATTCCTTGTTTTACTTGATTTAAGAATACAGGTTTTGCTACAGGAAGAATATCGACTCTCTCATCCAAAGTCTCGAATACTCTTTGACCTGCAGCAAGTGAACTTTGAGCAAGATTAAAGAGAATACTCATTTGCTTTAGAGGTCGCATAAGAAAGATTAGAGTTATAAAAAATGTTAAAAAGATTCCTCTAGAGAAACCAGGTTCTTGCATTAAATAAGCACCTACACCTAAAAACAAAACAGTCATTAAGGCACCAGTAAAATCAATTAGAGTTGGACCAATCTGATGGTAGAAATGTCCTTTAAAAGTCTTATGATTCAAATCATCATTTACTTTGTAAAATCTTGCCGACTCTTCTTCTTCCTTCGAAAAAGCTCGGATAACCCGAATACCAGAAATTACTTCTTGTAAATCACCATTTAGTGAAGAGAGTCTTTCTTGTTGATTCTTAGTAGCCTTGCGTATTTTATCAGATAGTGCAGAAACTGGTCCCATAATCAAAGGAATGATCACAAATACAATTAGTGTTAGCTTCCAACTTAAGAAAAGTAAAATAGCTAAATGAGTAACTATATAAAAGAAATCATTTACGGCGTCTTTCATGTCAGTTGAGATAATTTTGCCTGTGGTTTCTACCTCGTTGATGATACGACTCATTAGAATACCTGTCTTTTCTTGGACAAAATAATTGATAGGAAGCAGTTGTAGCTTTAGATACAACTCATGACGAATATCTCGAATCGCCATTAAACCTGCCGAATTAATAAAATAGACTGTGCCAGTAAGGCAGACCAACTTCATTACATAAATAGGAAATACAATTAGACAAAATAAATAAACCAATTCATCCGTTGATTGCTCGCTGAAGTATTCATTTAGATCCACTTTTATCTTAGAAAATTTGGTTTCTAAGGATTGGAATTTTGTCATACGCTGTGGAGATTCCAGTCTTTTTAAATTAGCTAAATCTTTTTTTGTAATTGTGAATTGGAATTTGTAGTTCTCACCAGTTCCCAAGGAATCAAAGATGGGAATCAAAGTAGTAAGGCTTGCACCATTGAAGATAGATACAAGAAATGATAAAAATATACCAAAAAATAGACTGAATTTATATTTCAATACGTATTTGAGCAGTCTGGAATAAACAATCATCTATGAAAACCTTATCCCTTTTTCTAATACTTTTGTCCCTTCTTTTTTGCTTAGAGCCAAATTCAAAAAAAGACACCAATCTTATTAAAATATCCTATTCTACTGATCCTAGCAGCATAGATCCCATTGAAACTACTGATCTCGTTTCCGAGAAACTTGTTAAATTGCTTCATTCCAGTTTGTTTGAAATGGATGAAAAGGGTAAAATAACTGGAAAACTTGTTACCACTTATAATTGGAATTCTCAGACCAGAACATTAAACTTAAATTTGATTTCAGGATTAAATGCTGAGGAAGTAAAAACTTCCCTTTTAAGACTTTTGCAGACTAAAGGACCAAGAAAGGAAGCATATAAGGATTTGCAAATTCTAGAATCTAATAGTAAAAGTAAAATATCAATTCGTATATCAAATGAACTTAGCTATAATAAACTTCTCATACTACTTTCTCTTCCAGCTTCTTTTATCTCTAGTGATACGGGTCCCTATCTTTTGAAATCATGGAAAAGAGGAAATAAATTATCCCTAGAATTTAATCCTCGTTATAAGAAACTTTTTCCAAAAATCGAATACAAAAATTACTTACCTGAAAGATTAGATATTCTTATCATACCCCAATCCACTTCAGGAATCTTTTTATTTACAAAAGGACAATTGCATTCCTTAAAGCTATCAGACTTTTTATTGAACCATCCTGTAGCGAAACAAAATAAAATCCTTAGTAAAAAAGGAAGATCCGTTCAATATGTTGCAATCAATAATTCAAAACCTTGCTTTGATAGAAACTTTCGTGAGGCAATGAACTTAGCTATCCCTAGGGAGAAAATCATTTCATACATTCTTGACAATCAAGCAGAACTCACATTCGCCTCAATTCCTATTTCTAAATTTGATGATGAATTTATCAAACAAAACAAAATGAAATTTCTGCCAAGAACTGATTTAAAACTTGCAAAGGAAAAACTTACTCAATCAAAATGTTTTCCTGAAATATTGAAACAAGAATTAGACTTTAGAATGAGGGCAGATGATGAGAATCAATCCAAGGGCAAAGCTGTTTTAGAAAGTCTTAGATCATTAGGACTCAATATCAAATTAAACTCGATGGAAAAATCTTCCCTTTATAAAGAAAATGGTTTAGGCTTGGGAGATTTTACCTTTTTAACATGGTATGCCGATTATGATTCTGTTAATGCATTTCTCTATCCCTTATTTGATTCTGATAGAATGGGGAACGCAGGCAATCGTGCGTTCTATAAAAACGATAAACTTGATGAATCAATTCAAAATGAAAATATCTTAAAATCCATAGAGATTCTTGTTAAAGAAAAACCATGGATTTATCTTTGGTCTATCCAAGAAAACTATTTACTAGCACCATCTATTCTTCGTTATCGGGGTATTGCGGAATATTTATAAATGGCTCTTCTAATTCCACCCCACCTTCTACAAATGGCTCCCTATTTTCTTTAGAATCTAGATTTTTTTCTTTTTCGATTTCTTGAATTTCAGAATCTCCATTTCTTGCGGAAATATATTCTGCAGAATTTGGATCGATAGGCTTTTCTCTTCTGGTAATGCTATCCCCTATATAATAATACTGATTCATTAGAGGAAATTTACAATATGCAAAATTTTTAATTTTCTCTGGTTCAGGAAGTTTTGATTTCTTGCCTGGTTTATCTGAATTTGTAAACTTTACAGGTTTTTCAACATTAGGGACAATCTGTTCACCAGAGGGTAAAACTTCAGTAGCGATTGGGATAGGTGCTGGCTCAAGAAATTGTTTCTCATAATTTGTCTCGAGTAAAGTTCCATCATCAGCACAGATATCTAATTTCATATAGCTTCCTTGGATTTCCTCAGAAAGCAAGTTTCGACCTATTAACTTTTGGTTAGCTACTGCTTGGGAGAATTTCCACCAAATTTTGCCAGTTGTTCCAGAACCTGATCCAGGAAAGGGTGCTCCCCAATCATTTCCAATCCAGACAACGGTTGCCATATCGGGAACAAGTCCAGCAAACCAAGCATCCCTAACTCCTTGAATCCCACTCCATTTTTTCCTAGCTTCTTTTGGACTTTGGACTGTTCCTGTCTTACCACCCATAGGAAAGCGCTCTTCGATTGGTATTCGAATCGGCATAGTTCCTTCTTCTGTTAGTACTGATTGCAAGGTATCCAAAGCCATTGCACAAGCGATAGGATCTAATATTTGGTAGGTATAAGTTTCAGGATTTGAGAAATCTTCTAAGGAAGAACTATCAGATATTTTGCGAATTTTTCTTGGGGTAATTTTTTTTCCTCCATTTTGAATTGTCGCATAGATCACCGACAATTCCATAGGCGTAAGTTCTCCTGATCCTAAAGCCAAAGATAGATTAGGTGAAAACCTTTCCTTGGCAACTGATGGATCTAAATCTAAAATTTCAGTTAATCTCTCCAAGAAATAAGAAACTCTTACCTCTTTTAGAAGTTTTACGGACACAGTGTTCATTGATTGAGCAAAGGCTCTACGAACTGTAACATCACCTTTATAACCAGCATACCAATTTTTCGGAGAGTATCCATTATACGATATTGCCTCATCCTTAATGATAGACGAAGGTGTAACTATTCGTTTTTCAAAAGCAAGAGCATAAACTAATGCTTTAATTGTTGAACCAGGTTGACGGTAGGAATATTCCAATCGATTGGGTCTATAGGAATTTGAAATTTTTACACTATTTATAAAAACCTCCACATCTCCCGTGCTTGAATTTAAGGATACAAATCCACCTCTCATTCCATCTGCTATTTCTTTCACCATTTCTTTACTAGGAGGTTTTGTTTTTGATTTTTTCTTAGATTTAGGGGGATTTGCTAATTCTAGAATTTGTTTTTTTATATTCTCCATGCCTTCTTTCAAGGCTACTTCAGCTATTTTTTGTTTTTCATAATCAAGAGTTGTATGAACAACTATGTTTTTATTTTCTAATTCTTCATCGGCGTATTCTTCTAAAATAAATTTTCTGATATCTGCATTAAAATCAGGTGCCAAGTTAATTTTAAAATTTCTATCGTAGCCTTTTGAACCAATCAGAGATGTGTATTTAATTTTAGCTGGTATACTTATCTCTTTAATCGACTTCTCATCGGAAGGTTTTTCAACCTGATCATTGGCCTGCAATTCAGATACAGCATAGGATTTTTTAAACTTACGAATAGAATCATCTAACAAAACATCAAAATTTGAACCTATTATTGAAACAGAGGGACGAATATTTGGATCTTGCGTTTTCGCCATTTCTTTAAGAACTATAGATTGCTTAACTAAAGCATAACGAAGATTCACAATTGGATTATAAACAGATGGAGCAGGAATAATCCCTATGATCATAGCCGCTTCAGCTGGAGTCATTTCACTTGCTGATTTATCAAAATAATATCTGGATGCCGACTCTACACCCGTATTTTCTTGTCCTAGATAAATCTGATTGAGATACATTGACAGAATTTCCTGTTTGGAAAATCTGTTTTCAATATAATAAGTTGCATAAACTTCTGTTAACTTATTAAATAAATTTCGTTCTCCTAAGTTTAATGTTAATTTTGCAAGCTGTTGGGTAATCGTACTTCCTCCTTGGCTGAGTCTGAATTTTGATAAGTTCACAAGAACTGCTCGAAATATTGCTGAGTAATTTATACCAGAATGATTGAAGAATTCTCTATCTTCTGCAGATAATAAAGCCCAGACAATAATCTTATGATCATCTAAATTATCTACTCGAATGGGCTTTAGATTATTACGATAGAACTCACCAATTAAGATTCCATTTTTATCTTTTATTTGGATTGGATGAGTCGTCTCGGGATCGAAAACTCTATTGATTTCAGTTGCAAATTTGTTTAGATTTTTCTCAACTCTAGGCTTTTCAGAACTCCAAGAAACATAGGAACCACCTATGAAAAAGGAAATAACTAATAAACCGAAGATGGAACCTATTTTTAAAATTCTTTTCTGATTGCTACGAACCCATTTGTATCCGAGCCCAAAAGAGCGAATCAACCATTGGAAAAATTTTCCTATATTACTTTGCATTTATTTCATATCCTAGTAAAATTTTTGCTACTTCCTTAAAATGAGAAACCATAATAAAATCCAATCCTTTTTTCACATAATCAGGAACTTCATCTAGATCATTGCTATTATCTTTGGGTAAAATAATTTTCTTTATTTTTGCTCTTTTAGCAGCAACAATCTTTTCTCTTAAGCCTCCAATTGCAAGAACCTCGCCTGTCAAGGTCATCTCTCCTGTCATCGCATAACCTTTTTTAACTGTTTGGCCTAAGGCTAGTGAAAGTATCGCAGTAGCCATAGTAATTCCCGCAGAGGGCCCATCTTTAGGAGTAGCTCCATCGGGAACATGAAGGTGAACAGACTTGTCTTTAAAAAGTTCAGTTTTCACTAGAACATTTTTAATGTAACTAAATGATAGCTTAGCCGATTCTTCCATCATTTTACCTAATTGACCCGTTAGTTGAAGACTGCCATCACCTTTAAGAAAAATTGCTTCCATGAGCAAGGTGCTACCACCAGCTTGGGTCCAAGCTAAACCCAAGGCAGTTCCAGGAACTCTAGGCTCTGTCATGCGATCATCTACAAAAGGAGGATGACCCAAAAGTTCATTGATCTTTTTCATATCCAAAACTTTTGGAATTTTCTTTTTCTCTACAATGAGAATGGCAAGTTTTCTTGCGATCTTATCAGTCATCTTTTCAAGCCCACGGAGTCCGGATTCACGTGAATAGGAATTGATAAATTCAGGAATAGATTTTGTTTCTATGTCGATAGATCTTGCTTTCAAGCCATTTCTTTCGAGAGACTTCTTCCAAAGATATTTCTTTAGAATCTGAACTTTTTCCTCAGTGATGTAGCCAGAAATATTAATTATTTCCATACGATCCAGAAGCACACGTGGAATTGTATCTATGGTATTTGCAGTTGCTAGAAAGAAAATTTTAGAAAGGTCAAATGGCAAATCTAAATAATGATCTCTAAAACTAAAATTTTGTTCTGGATCAAGAACCTCTAAGAGAGCAGAACCTGGGTCACCCTGGTAACCTATAGCAAGTTTGTCTAACTCATCCAATAGAATGATAGGATCTTTTTCCTTTGTTATACGAAGGGCATTGATAATTTTGCCAGGCATGGCTCCGACATATGTCCGACGATGACCCTTGATTTCTGCCTCGTCGCGCATTCCTCCCACTGATAGACGATAGAATTGTCTACCTGTAGCCTTAGCTATTGATTTTGCGATGGAAGTTTTCCCAACTCCTGGTGGACCCACCAAACAAAGAATCATTCCTCTACCCTTAGGATTTAACTTCATCACGGCAAGAAATTCTAAGATCCTTTCTTTCACATCCTCAAGTTTATAATGATCTTGGTCTAAAATCTTTCTAGCCCTAGCAATATCAATTTCTTTGGGGCTTGGCTCTTCCCAGGGTAGAGCTTCTAGTACATCTAAATAATTTCGTATAACATTATATTCAGCAGAGTTTGGATCAGTTGAATGGAATTTCTCAATCTCTCTATGAATTTCTTGTTGGATGCTTGGATCAGCATTTGTTTTCTTTAGGGTTTCAATTAGTTTAGTGTATTTTTTGGAAAAACTTCCCTCTTCCATTCCGAGTTCAGTTTGGATTGCCTTAAGCTGCTCTCGCAAAAAATACTGCCTCTGTTGCTTATCGATTTTTTCGTTAATATTGTCTTGGATCTTTCTTTGTAGATTGATGAGTTCAATTTCTTTCTTGAGATAAAATAACACTTTTTCTAATCGATCGACGACCTTAAAAGATTCTATAACAGATTGGTATTCTTCCTTTTCAAGATTCAAAATCGAACAGACGAAATCTGCCATCTTCCCTGGCTCATCTACATTCATCATGGTCAATTTCATGTCTTCTGTGAACAGAGGATTGTTCTGTGCTAATTCTTTGGTAAGAATCAAGAGAGAGCGCATCATTGCTTTAATCGTATTTTTAGTCGTTCCGAGTGGTTCTTCTGGATAAGAAATTATTGCCATCAAAAGCGGCTTAGACTGTACAATCTGTTCGGTCTTAAATCTACCAATAGTGTTTACTAAAATATTGATTCCACCATCAGGTAGATTGATCTTCTTTAGAATCCTGCAAAGTATACCGACTTCAACCATATTTTCGATTTCATCATCTGGACTATTATCATTCTTCAAAAGCACAAGTCCAAGAAAATGATCTTTATGCAAAGAAGATTCTACAGAGGCGACAAATTTACCATTGGGTACGACTAGGGGAGTAATTATGCCTGGAAAAACAGGCCTAGATTTGATAGGAAGCAAGTATACCTGCTCTGGCAATAAATCATCTAAAGCAATTAGATCGGGTGGCAGAAAGTTTTCGTCAGAATTTTCTAAATCGTCGTTCAATGAAACATCCTTATTTTCTATTTTGAATTATGAAACTGTCTAAAGCGTATGATACGTTTTATTTTTCTATTTTTTCTCAGTCTTGGTATATTGAAAGCCAATCCTTTGGTTCTTGGAAGTATTTTTTCAATCGACTCATGGCAAAATCAACATGAAGAAGAAGTCAAAATAACTGAATCCACAGAAAGAGTGTATTTCTTATCTGATATGACAGCTAGTAAAATTTTACATGCAGAACTGGAAGAAAAAAAGAAAGGCTACCTGAGCTCAATATCTGCTGTGGTTTTTTCTGACATTCATAAAATGCCCTCTATTATAACAAGTTTTATAGCTTTACCCAAAATGCGTTCTTATTCCTACCCTATTCTCTTAATCACCGATGAGAAAACTGGCAAAATTTTCCCCCAAGAAAGCGAAAAAATAACTCTTATTAAACTTAAGAATAAGAAAATCATCAGTATAGAATTTTTAGAAAACATAGAGGATTTGCGGAAAAGCATGAACCCTGGTGTGAATAAGTAACCTATAAAGATTTTTTTCGAAGAGAAAAGTATGAGATACAATAAGTTTCAATTTAAATCCATTCCAGTAGCATTATTCTTCATCCTGATTGCATTTTCTACGGATATAGCACTCAAAGCAGAGTCTAAAAAAGGAAAGGGAGTCAAAAAATTGGAAATAGCTACTTTTGCTGGTGGATGCTTTTGGTGCATGGAACCTCCTTATGATAAATTACCTGGTGTTGAGAAGATTACTGTAGGTTACATTGGTGGAACCAAGGTAAACCCGACCTACGAAGAAGTTTCATCTGGTTCAACTGGACATACAGAAGCTATACAATTAGAATTTGATCCTGATTTAATTAGCTTTAATAAATTGGTCGAAGTATTCTGGAAGAACATAAACCCTACACAATCCAATGGACAATTCTATGATATGGGTTCACAATACCGAACTGGAATATTCTATCATTCTGATGAACAGAAAAAGATAGCTGAAGATTCAAAGAAAAAACTTGAAAAAATTGGTAAATTCAAAGAACCGATAGCAACAGAAATAACGAAAGCCTCCGTTTTTTATCCCGCTGAAGACTACCATCAGAAATACTATAAGAAAAAACCTGACCATTACAAACGATATAGCATAGGATCTGGTCGGGTAGAGTATAAGAAAAAAGTATGGGGTGATGAATAGAATTTGATGCAATAGAGCCAAGCTTTTCTATTTTGGACTTATCTTGGCTTATTCAAATTATACATCTATTTGGAACCGATTTTACCTGCTTATTTTATTTTTAAGCATAAATCAATGCGTTAGTTATAGTTCCTTTCCTGCAAATTCTCCTACTTCCTCTGATCCGTCCCAGGTTCCCAAGTGGGTTTGGATCTCGGAAGATCCCATTCTTAAAGAAATCCTAGCAGAAAAATTCGATCGCCCTGGCTTGGTCGAGGATTTTACTGATCTGTCGAATATTGCAAGTATCGATGTTGTTCATATAGAATCAGAAATACCTTATGCGACCTCAATCCTTCATTCTCTAAGCACCCTATCGTTTGGAATGTTTCACGAAATTAGAACCAAATATGATTTTGAGATTCACTACTTGAATGATTTTGAGAATAGACAGGAAAAATATACTAGCTATACCGAATACAGAGTTCGAACAGTTATGCCGCCTTATATAGGTCTTGCGACAACATTAGTCCTAGGAATAACAGATCGCTACAAGAAGCCCGAACATTTGCGAGAGTATTGTTATCAGACAGAAGTAAGTGGAAGTAGAGAGACTTGGGAAGCCAGCAGAGAAGAATACTGCAAGGAATATAAAAGACTACTTACTGTTGCATGGCAGTCAATAGAGTCTCAGGTCGAATCTGACCTACGGACTAATTCTGAAAGGAAATAATTTTATGATAAAGTTGGGTAAATTATTTTTAATAATTATTCTTTTCCCAATTTATGTACTAAAGAGTGAAGAGTCTCATGTAAGCGATAAGAAATTTTTTGACAATAAGAATTCATGGGAAATAAGCTTATACTATGGACTCTATTCAGAAACAGATTTACTTCCAATATTACTAAGACAAGACACTAATTACAGACAATCTTATATCTATACTTTAGCATTTAGCAGACCCCTTGATTATAAATGGAGGTTTTTAGATTTCGAATTTGAATCTAACCTAGCTAAGCATGATGGACTTATGCACCATTGGGAGTGGAATAATTTTTATATTGCCAAAATCTCTGAAGTCTTTCAATTACCATTGAGTTTTTCTGTTGGAGAAGGAATATCTCTAGCTTCGCAAAATCCAAAACTAGAAAACAAAGATGTCTTTTTCAATCCATTAACCTTAGAATTCCAAAGAGATCGTATTGAATCTAGGAATTTACTGAATTATGTAATGGTCGAAATGGAAGTTGGAAAAAGAGATTGGGATTTTCCTAGAGTCTTTCTTCGTATCCACCATCGTTCAGGGGTATTTGGATTCTTTTGTCCACCCGATCCAGCCTGCGGTTCGAATTTCGTTTCTTATGGAATACGCTATCCACTTGATAAATTAATTCCATAACTATGAAATCTTTTTTAAAATTCTTTTCTATCAAAAAATCTATTGTTCTTCTTGTGATTTTTACTTTGAGCCTAATTCATATGCCAATCTATGCGAAGAAAACTCTCTTCTTCAAGCAAGATGCACCTTATGAAATTCATCTTTTTGGTGGAAATACCTTAGATCAGAAAAATTATTATGCAATGAGTCCAAATTCTTTTTGGAATCTTGCAAATGCCTTTAATACAAATACGAGGTTTTATAATTCACGAATCATAGTTCTTGGAGCCTCACGTGAGTTAGACTATAAAATGAGATTTTTGAATTTTTCTTTAGAAGCGGATATAGGTAAACATTACGGAATCATGAATCACTGGGAAGGAAATCTTCTTTTTGTTGCAAAGATTAAAAATATCTATGATCTTCCCTTTCATTTTTCTATGGGCGAAGGAATTTCCTATGCTTCCAAAACACCAACCTTAGAGAATGCGAGTAAAGGATATGATACTCTTAGAAATAGAACTAATTATACTTTTGAAATTGAAACTAAACCATTGTTGAATTATCTAATGATGGAATTTGAATTTGGATCTCTCGAAAGTAGCTTTCCACGAGTGTTCTTTAGAATCCACCACCGATCGGGAGTCTTTGGTTTATACTGTGATTTCCCTCCAGGTTGTGGTTCTAATTATTTAACCTATGGTCTGCGACTTCCACTAGACTTTATAGACCGCTAAAAGCAATCCTCTAAGTATTTTACAGTTTACTCTGATTTGGCTTCTTCTTATAACTTAGGCAGCAACTCTTACTAAATTACTAGCAAGGATGGCAAGACTTTCCTTATTGTAATCAACAGAAAGAACTTTCAAAGTTTCTCTTGCTTCGCCTTGGGCACGATTCGCATTTCTTTCCATAAGCAGTCCAATCCAAACTCTCGCAAAACTTTCTACAACTTCAAATGCTATCGAATCTTTAAAGAAAGCATCTTTTGTATCAGAATAATTTTGAATGATCTCTTGCATTGTTTTGTAAAGTTTAGCCCACTCACCAGACACTGATATCTTGTCGGCTTCAGCTTCTAAATACGTTCGAACTACACCTGATGGACTCATTCCACTGATAATTCCACCAATCGCTCCAACGACTTGAAGTTGAGTGGTTCCTTCATAAATATTTGTGATTCTAACATCACGGTATATTTTGGAGATATCATAATCTTCGGTATAACCAGAACCACCATGAATTTGCAAGGCATCATAAGCGATCTTATTCGCAACTTCAGTAATATAGTATTTAGTTACAGGTGTAAATAAAGATGCAAGCTTTTCCCATCTGCGAATTTGTTCATCTTTTTTAATTTCTTTTTCATCAACACCTTTGTGCTTCAACTTTTCAGCTCTCCAAAGATATAAATCAATAGATCTGGATGCTTCATAAAGAACTGATCTCATTCCTGAGATTTCTCTATCCATATATTTCAGCATTTTACTAACTGCAGGTATATTTTGAATTGTTTTACCAAATTGCTCTCGTTCAGAAGCATATTTCTTTGCTTCTTCATAAGCCGCCTGAGCAATACCCATAGCCTGAGCCGCAATATTCAACCTTGCTGTATTCATCATAGCCATAGAATACTTTACAAGCCCGTAGCCTTCATTGCCAATCAGTAGACCTGGGCTATTTTCATAAACGACTTCACAGGTAGGAGAAAGATGGAGTCCCATTTTCTTTTCAATTGCTGCTATTTGAACATCCTGAGATTTAACAAGGAAAAATGAAAGTCCTCTTGCTCCACTCGTTGGTGATCCTGTTCTTGCAAGTGTCAGAATAATAGAAGGTATATCGCCAAAGCCGCATCCATGAGTGATAAAGCGCTTAGTCCCTGTTAGTTTCCAAGAACCATCCTTATCTTTTACAGCTTTGGTTTGAATATTGGGTAGGTCCGATCCATAATTAGGCTCAGTCAAAGCCATTGCACCACAAAGTTCCCCTGCCGCCATTTTTGGGACATACTCTTCAACCATAGATGTGGAACCAAATTTTTCAACTGTCTCTGCTAGATTCATACAACCCAAGGTAATACCTAGTGCTCCATCCGCACGAGAAACAATCTCTGACATTATTGTCTGAACCAAAACGGGAATCCCTAATCCACCATGTTGCCTACTTATCGAGTAAGGTAGTAGACCCGCCTGGGTAATTTTTGAAACAGCTTCTTGCATTAATTTAGGAAAAATTACCTTTCCATTATCAAATTTTAATCCAACCTCATCCATCTCTTTAACAATAGGAGAGATTTCCATTCCAATTAATTCGCCTAAGGATTCTAAGGTAGACTTATAGTATTCTATAGCTTCTTCTTGGTTATTAGGAGCCATAGCGTAAGCTTCGATTCCTTTTTCTTTATACAATTTAGCATCTTCAAATTCACCTTCATAAGAACTTACAATTTCTTTCCAGTCGATAAGATTATTAAAATGGAAAATTATATCACTGTTATCATTAAAATAGTTATTTTGTATCATGTTATCCTTCTAATTTTTTTAAAATACCTTCGTGTAATTTTGGATTTAATTCAGGATCTATTAAATAAATAACCCTTCTTGGATCTACAGAATTCATCAAATTGTAACTTGCTCTTCGTCTATCTAATTTGAAAGTATTCATATCAAAATCCTTAATTATAAACTTATTTTCCTTTAAAATCATAGGAGCGATGCTTCCTACTCTTTCAAGCAAGGGTCGAGTTTGAAATCGATCTATATCTTTAATTAAACAAATTTCAAAATGTATTTTCTTTTCTGAATCCCAAGAAGCAGTTATAACTAAATCTCCAGGATTGATTACAGATTTATTATTAGTTAAACTCAGGCCAACATAGTCAAATAGATCGCGGATATTTTTATCTGAATAGGAAAAGAATGAATTGTTAAGTATAATCTTAAGTGCTGTCTTAGAATCCATAGCGTTTCGCCAAGATTGGTCAGAAGTAAGAGAAGCGTATTCACTAGCAAGAGAGAGGTAAGCTATATCATCTTCTGTATTAGAGGTGAATGAATGATTTACTATTTCTAGGATTTGCCTATCGATATCTCGAACAGCAACATCCTTATCCGCTTCTTTTATGTATTTATTTTTAAAACCATTCAACTTCTCAACCAAGAACTTATCTATTGGAAAATTATTATTAATACCACCACCTCTATGAGGTCTATGATGGTGCAGTATTAGCTTTTTAACTTCGTAGTCCATTTCTGAAGAATTAGCAACCATCAAATAAGAAATAATTGGATGAGTTTTAATTATTTCATATTCAGCTGCAGTTAAATTAATACTCTCAGCTACATTAATCTTTGTGTAACCTACATCAGCCAAATAACTTGCTGTCATAAGATTCAGATGCTCTTTCTTCTCTTTCTTTTCATCTAACTTCGATAAAGCTTTTTTACTTCGAATTTTTAATCCCATCGCAACAACTGTTCGTTTCGTCATCAATTCCGATTGTTTAGAGACACCAGCTCCACTTAGAACATCTAGTATATTTATTAATCCATTTTCATATTCATCTGAGCCAGTAAAATCATTCAACATACTATCCATAGATTTCTGAACAGATCTTACATGATTATTATTGAATGAGGTTTGTTTTAAATCTGAAAGTAAACCTTCCGCAAATTTAGCTTGGGCTATAGTTCTTTCTTTATCTAGAATATTAGTAAAAGATACTGCTTTACCATTTACGTGAGTTGGAACTTTTTCTACAGCATAGAGTTTATCCATGTCTGATTTTTTAAAGAAAACACCTTGAAACTCGAACTTTAGTAATTTGGTAAAATCTTCTGGCTTAGCTTCCATTTTCTTGTGGATAAGAATCTGGCCATCTTTATTAAAAAAATCAACAGGGATTGCTTTATTTTCATGGAAGGAATCAATGATTTCCTGGGTAAAATCAAAACGTTCTAAATCGTCTTTGTTTAATCTTTCTGAGGACATAATGGTATTCCGAATATCTCCATAATCATAATTAAATCAGGGTAAACAAGAAGAAATTCTGATATTTCTAGACAATGTAGATAATAAATATTACATTTAAACATATATTTTACAGATATGATATATAATTGAATTATTTTAAATTTAAGATTTTTTATTGCATTGTATAAATAAAATCTTAACAAATATTAGCTATTTTTTAAAAAATTTATCAAATTTTTATCCTTGCGTTTCTTCCAAAAATTCAGAAAATAGTGAAATTATTTTAATAAATAGGAAAATAAATGATCCAAATCAATAAATTATTGATCCTCTTACTGCTTATAGTAGGATTCACGATTACAACGCTACCAACCACACTTATGGCAGATTCCGATTCTGATAAAAAAGGTAAATCGGAAGAAATGAAGAAAGAGAAAAAGCCTAAAGAGCAAAAAGAAAAAGAATCCAAGAAAGACAAAAAAGACGCTAATAAGGATAAGGACAAAAAGAAAGATAAGAAAGATTCTGATAATAATAAAGACAAATCTCCTAAAAAGAAACTAGAAGCTAAGAAAGAAAAAGTTAAAGGTCTAGAAAGAAAAATTGAAAATCTAAAGGCAATTGCTGAAAAATTAGAAGCCAAAGGCAAAACTGACCAAGCCAAAAGGATTCGTGAAAGAATTGTAAAGGCTGAAGAAAAACTTGCGTTAAAGAAAACTAAATTAGAAAAAGAAGAAGAACAAATTGAATCTTCTAATTCAGATGATGACGAGAATGACATTGATGACGAAGAAAAGGAAGTATAAAATGAATAAACAATTTAAATTACTTATAGTAATTTCTATTCTTTTGATGGGATTGATCCAATGTTCAAAAGAAGAAACAGAAGAAAAGCCAGATTATCCTGTCAACATTACAGAAGAGAATGCTGATGAAGAAATCGATAAACTATTAAAAGAAATAGATTCTCTTTAAAAACGAATAATCAAAATTTTCTAAATTTAAGGTGCATAGATATATGCACCTTTTTTATTTTAGTTAAATACTTTATCCATTGTATAAAAAATAAGATAATTTTCCTAATTTTTAAGAACTACTCTATACCTAGCCTTTCCTGAATGTAAGTGCTCAATTGCTTTATTCACATCTTCCATAGGGAATTCTTCTACCGTTGGCAAAATATTATGCCTTTCACAAAAATCTAGCATCAATCGATTCAGTGCAGGACTTCCTAGTGGACTACCCGATATTTTTTTCTCACCACCTATCAGACTAAATGCGCCAATTGGCATAGGTTCCAATACAGCTCCTACATGATGCAAAGTGCCTTTAGGAGCTAAGGCTTGGATATAGGAATTCCAATCTAATGAGACATTAGTAGTATTTAAAATAAAATCTAGGCTTCCTTTGATTTGAACCATGGCTTTCGAATCACGAGAATCCACAATATGATGAGCACCCATTTCTTTGATTTCTTCTGATTTACCAGCATTGGAACTAAAAGCAGTTACCTCACAACCCCAGCTTTTTAAAAATTTTAAAGCTAGATGTCCAAGACCTCCAATGCCTATAACTCCTACTTTGGCTGTTGGTTTTACATTCACCATATCAATAGGATTGAATACTGTTATCCCACCACAAAATAAAGGACCAGCTTTCGATAGATCTAGCTTCTTTGGAATGGGAATCGCCCAGGACCAATGGCAACGAACCATGTCTGCAAAACCACCATGTCTTCCAACTATGGTTTGCTCAACCGATGAACATAAATTATGTGATCCTCTCATACACTGATCACAATGCATACAGGAAGCAGACATCCATCCTAGCCCAACCTTATCACCGACTTTCAAATTTTTAACTTGGCTACCTAATTCTATAACTTCACCAACAATCTCATGACCAGGAACCAAGGGATAAGTCGTATTTCCCCAATCATTTTGAATCATGCTCAAATCAGAATGACATATTCCACAATATAGAACTTTAATATCAACTTGTTCCAAACCTATAGGAGGAAGTTCGTAGGAAAAAGGCTCTAAGGCTTTCCCCTTTTCTTTGATTGCCCATGCGTTTACAGTTTTTTTGCTCATAGGTCAAAAATATTAGATAAAAATTAACTGGCAAGTTTATGAAGAATAAATATGTGTTTTAATTTTTAAAATATTTCTATTCAAATTAGTTTTTTCTAGTAAAAGATAAGAAAATGGTAAGAACAATTAAAAAAGCCCAAGGAAAATCCTTAGGCTTAAATTAGAAGAATAACCTTCTCTGATAACAATTAAAGTAACGTGACTCACAGCGTAATAACTTGGTTCCTTTATAAAAGGAGGTGATCCAGCCGCAC
>Ga0210043_1000343_pt1 | contig 49156 bp, 52 predicted proteins | sample CryGeymet201501t_FD_183990 | JGI IMG/M metagenome (GOLD analysis project Ga0210043, IMG submission 183990) | Groundwater microbial communities from Crystal Geyser aquifers in Utah, USA - Crystal Geyser metaG 2015-01t (SPAdes) (version 2) | ecosystem: Environmental > Aquatic > Deep subsurface >... | reverse complement strand
GCCCGCGTGGCCGCACTGGAGTCACCCGTCCCGATACTGTTGTTTTGCCCGAAGTGCGGACTCCAACATGTGGATACGGCAACTTCCGACTGGGACAATCCTCCCCATAAATCCCATCTTTGTCTTGGGTGCGGATACATTTGGCGTGTGTCCGATAGGCCGACTGTCGGGGTAGCTAGAATCAAAACCCGAGGTGATGCCGACAGCGCGGAGTCACCCGTCCTATCGGATGAGGTGGCGCAGTTGGTGGCGTGGCTGAAATGGATAGCGGGTTCGCTTGGTCGTGCTCGCGAGAAAAGCATGGCGTCTCATGTCAACGATGCCGCCGCGCTGATCGAGCGGCTGTCCCGGCAGATCAAGACTCTCAAGAATCAACAACCGAAAGGAGACTAACATGTGGCAGGCTTTCGTCGAATCCAAGAAGGGCGTAACCATCATCGAGTACGGACTCATCGGCGGTATCATTGCCATCGGGCTGGTCGCGGTCCTCGGCGACATTGGCACCGGACTCAACACCGTGTTCACCACGATCAGCACCAGCGTTTGACTTACGGCGAATGCCGGGGATCACAAGTCTCCGGCATTCACAGCAAGTTAAAGGGAAACACTCAACACATGCCTATCATTGACCTCGGGAATGGACTCAAGGTGAACGCCAACGGTCCCGCATTTCCCGGCAACACCACGCCGATCGGATGGCTGACTCGCGACGCTGCCTGCCAAGCCTTGTGGTATTTCTACAATATCGCACGCGAACGCAAGGCAATCGTCGGCAATTCCATCGACGATCAAATCATTCTTGAGGGGCAGGACTGGTTGCATACGTACTACCGTCAGCAGATGACGACTGTATGCAAGATATACGGTGTGACTCCTGAAGAAATGTACAAGTTCTGGCCCGCGGTTCGGCTGGAAATTGCACGACTCAAGTGGCCAGAACCGCCAGCAGAAATCATGAACCTTAACGAAAGAAATGTGCAATGAGTCAGAAATCAAACGTACCCAACAGACCGATTGCCGACAACGAAGGCAGCCAGCTATCGGGGAATCTCCTGTACTGGGATGACTTCGCAACGCTGACGCGGGGGTCTACCCTCACACGAGTCATCGAAGATGCCAACATGGCAGAGACGGACGTGGCGTTTGCGGCCCGCGCGATCTTGCGGCGGACGTACAGCGACGGAGTCTACGCCGCGCACGTTACCGGCGAAGTCACTGAGCGCATGGTGATTGTGCGGCGGGGGCAGGTGATCGTGAACACCGAGTTCGTCGCGCCCTTGCACGAGTTCCTGAAGCACTCCCGCATCACCAAGCGGATCGTCGAGGAGTCGATCTATGCCCCAACTCGATAACTTGCCGGATGCACAGCAGCTTGTAAAGGTTCTCAACATTGGGTTTTCCAAAGCAGGAAAGACTCACTGGACCATGCAGGCTGCCGAGCAGGGTTTCCGTTTGATCTTCCTCGACGGGGACCGCTCGTTGGCCACCCTCAATGCGCTGAGTCCTGAGGCCAAGAAGCGTGTGTTCTATGTGGACTGCCATGACACGGCAGGCCGGGCACGATTCGCAACTATCGTCAACAACATGTTCACGTCGCCGGTGTTCACATGGAATGATACGAAGCAGCAGCAAGTTGCGCCGTCTCAGCAGCCGGAAGTTGGCGACACCATCTGGGAAATCCGTCTGGACCAGGTTGACTCCCGCGACATTCTTGTCATTGACACATGGACGAGTCTGTCGTATTCGTGGCTCAGCGATGCGGCGGGCGGTGCAATCAATCTCACGAATGAAAAGATTGATCGCGGGGTGTACGCCGCCAGCGGGAACCGCGCAACGTGGGCATTGAATCTGCTGTGCAGCGTACTGAAGTGTCACGTTGTGGTCAACGGCCACCCGGACGAGTTTCAGAAGCTGCGGAATCCTGAAGGGAAGCTGAAGAACCAGACGGAAACCGACAAGATTGTCGAGTGGACTCGGTCGATTCCCGCCAGCGTCAGCAAACCGCACGGTTCCCGCATGGCCAAGCACTTCACGGACGTGTTGAATCACCGCATCACCGCAGGTCGGGATCGGAAGATTGATTCCCGCTCGTTCGATGATGAAGATGGCGGCGGAGTCTGGAACGACTTCGAGGCGGCAAGTAAACGCACGTTCTCGGACCTCGCGAAAGCTCGCGGAGTCACACTGCCGGGCAAGGACGCACCGTTCTCGAACGCTATCACCGTCTATGAGTGGACGGAGGAACGCGCATCCGGGGGCGTGAAGGGTCCGGTGAAACAAGTCGCCACGCCAGTTACCGGCGGAACCGTGAAGGTGGCGATGCCGACGGTAATCCCCGGCAGCAAGGCAGACGGCGAAGTGAATCCCGTCAAGCCGAAGATGCCTGTGGGTATCGCCGCGTTGATGAAGAAGTAAAACACGAGATTCCCCGAAAGGGGATTGCGGCCCGGCGCATCCGGGACAACAAAGCAAGTAGCATGTAGTGAATCACACAGCATTTGCAATCGAAGGAACGAGTACATGAGCGAAGGTATGAGTCTTGCCGATCTGGCCGGTGTTGACATGGGTCAGGTGGATGCGGTTCGTTTCGAGAATCTCCCCGCCGGTGCCTATGTTTTCAAGGTGAACGAAGCAGTCATCACCACCGTCGGCGCCGAAGAAAAGCCGGTCGTGCGATTCTCCATGGAGGTCGTCGAGTGCGTCGCCCTCAATGAGGATCAGCGCGATCCTGAGTCCCTCGTCGGCCGCAAGTATCAGGAGATGATTTTCCTCAAGGAGGACACGCTTCTGGCAGACCTCGGCCGAGTCCGTGCCATGTTGCAGGACATGGGATTCAAGAACGAAGGGCCGCTCGGTGGGCGCCCGATGGACGGCAAGACGGGACTCCTGGATGAGATCGCGGAAGCGGAACATGTGTTTCCGGCCCGCGTGAAAATCCGCAAGGACCCGAGGGACTCCACTCGCGAGTTCGCCAACTTGCAGTTCGAGAAGCACAAGGCCGAAGCCGCCTAACAACCGGCGTCAGTTTTGTCTCGCCGGGGAGTGGATGTGTGCTTCGCTCCCCGGCGTTGCAAAGATGATGGAGGGAATCAAAGTGCGCGTGCTTGTTTGTGGCGGCAGAGACTTCAGGGACCGTCAACATGTGTTCAGCGTTCTTGACGCAATACATGCAAAGACTCCTATTACATGCATCATCGAAGGCGGTGCATCCGGTGTTGATTCGATGGCGCGCGTATGGTCCACATCACGAAAGGTTGGACTGGCCGAGTATCCTGCACTTTGGCATAAGTATGGGCGCGCTGCCGGGTACATCAGGAATGGGCAGATGTTGAATGAAGGATTCCCTGATCTTGTGGTGGCTTTCCCCGGAGGCGCGGGGACAAGAAACATGATAGAGCAAGCGCGAAAGTGCAATGTTCCGGTAGAGTTAAGGTAACTAAGGAAATCAAAGATGGTAAAGAAACTCTATGACTTCAAGGATGTGGTCGTGCTGCGCGAAACCCCGCGCGCTGTTTGCATCCTGAGTCCGTTGGACAACAAGACAGAAGTGTGGTTGCCGCTGTCGCAGGTGGAGATCGACTACACGGAACCGCACCTTGCGGACGTAACGATTCCTGACTGGCTCGCAGACGAGAAGGATTTGCTATGACTGAGCGCATCTTCAAATTGATTGACGGCGTGACCGTCCTGCTTACATCGCGGGGCGCCACCGAGGAAACCCCGCTTGTGCATGATGACATGAATCATGTGTACTTCGGCAGGCTCGTGAAGCGCACGCAAGTGTGGCGGTACTACAAGTTGCTGGCGAACGGTCTGACGCTGCGAGTGGACCCGAAGGGAGGGATTGTGCACTGGCGGATTCCGCACCCGCAGCGTGCCTTGTTCAGCGAGGCGGACACCTCTGCTTGTGTCGGCAGTCTTTCCGGGGCGCGCCCGTTGATTTACATCGGGGAGCCGCAAGGGAATGAGTGAGTTAGCTGCGCCGCCGCGAATCCTGTATTACATGGACAAGTCAGGCATCGCGTCTGGCTACCAACTCCTGTTCCAGAAGATGCATCTTAAGGCTGGAATCCAGCCCCGCGAAATCATCCCGATGAATGTCTACTCGTCGGGTGACGATGTTGTGAAACGCAAGGACGCGAAAAGCAGCACGTGGGTGTTGAATCCTGAGAAGGCCGACCTTGTTGCCAGTATGTTGCGGCGGGATATTGCACGCCTGAATCCCAGTATGCTTGTGACAGTTTGCCCGGCGGTGGCCGGTGTTGTATCAGGCGGCTACACATTGGAGCAAGCGCGCGGAGGAGTCTATGACTTTGAAGGCATCCCGGTGGTGTGCACCTACCCTATCAACGCGATTCATCGAAGAAAAGATGACAGGGATCAGGACGAGGAAGGCGTCAGCAAGTACTCAGTCAAGTCAGGAGAATGGATTCTGGCGCAAGACTGGGGTAAGATTGGACGCATTTTCTCGGGCAAGCAGCGGAAGATTCCCGCCTTCAATTACAGCATCGTTCGCACGCTGGCAGATGCCGAGTGCGCTGAGCGGTTCCTTGCTGATTGCCTACTTATATCGACTGACATTGAGACAGTGGGTGCACGCACCCGTACAGAACTTTCGTGCACTGGGTATACCGGAGTCAATGCGTTGGGAGTTTGCCGAACGTTTGTATTCCCACTGTACGACAGATTTGTCGACGGACATTGCTACTGGGACTTGGAAAGCCACGTTAAGATTTGGGAGTGCATCCAGCGAATCAACTCCATGAAGGCGTATTTCACGGCGCACAATGGCTCATACGATATGCAGTATCTTGTGCGGGACAACGCGCCGGTGGACAACTACTTGCTGGATTCCAGTAACATGTGGCATGCCCTGTATCCAGAGCAAAAGAAGAATCTTGATTTTGTCACGTCAATCTGGCAGGACTCCTACCAGTACTGGAAGGCAGACATCAAGGGACTGGACGACAAGGACGAAACCAAGCGAGATACCAGTATGGAAAAGTACTGGCGATACAACGCGCTAGACTGCTACTGGACTCTGTGGAACACGGCCTTCATGCTGGTCGCGATGCGGCAGACCCCTTGGTATCAGCAGAATTTTCGCAAGGAATTCATGTTGAATCTTGGCGCGATCACTATGTCCATGCGCGGCGTGAAGGCAGACAAGAAACGACTCATGGATCACAGGCTGGACCTCGAAGAAAAGGCCAGTGCTGCACGCGTGCGATTCAAGTACCTTGTAGCGGACGAGGACTTTAACCCCAACTCGCCGCAGCAGGTGCAGTGGCTGTTGTATCAATTCCTCGGGGTGCCGGAACGCAAGGTTCGTGGCAAGACTGCATCGACCGATGAAGCATCGTTGAAGCTGGCGCGGCTGGATCACCCATTGTTCGCGGTGTTCATTGACGCACTGTGGGAAGCGAAGAAACCGGCGAAGCAGATCTCCAACATCTGCGATATGCCGATTTATACGGATCGTTTTCGCACCGCGTTCGGCGTCTCGACGGAAACGTGGCGACTCAATTCCCGCAAGAGCGTATTCTGGGACGGAACCAACGCGCAGAATATTACGAAGAAGATGCGGGACTGGCTAGTTGCGGACGAGGGGTATGTGCTGTTCGACTTCGACTACTCGCAGAGTGACGCTGTGTTTATGGCGTTCGAGTCGAATGACCCCGAGTACATCAAGACAATGACGGACAGCAGGGACTCACATGCCGTACACGCCGAGGAATTCTTTCAAGTACCCTATGACAAAATCGTCAGAGGTAAGAAAGCTGACGATCCTTTCATCACTCACCCGACTAAGGGGATCAGGAATCTCGCTAAGAGAGTCGTGCACGGGAGTAATTTTCAGATGGCAGCCACGACACTTTACCTTACTATGGGTAAAGAGGCAGTCATTGCAGCAGCTGAGGCATTGGGTCACAAGGATGCAGCAGCCTGGCCTGAAAAAGCACTCATTGCACTCTGCGACAGGCTACTCCAAGCGTACCTGAGGAAGTACCCCGGACTCACGAAGTTCTTCACGACGATCAAGCAGATGCTGAAAACTGGCGGCACCGTCGAGAACGCGTTCGGCATGAAACGAATCATCATGGGGGATGTGAACGACGGAACCACGCAGCGGGAGGCCACCGCCTTCTTTGGGCAAAGCGATACCGCAGGTAATATGAATCGCTGCATCGAAGAAATGCTGTTCGGCCACATGCAGGAACGTTTCCGCGACGGCCCGAATCCGCATTTCAACGAACCTCCAATCATGTTGATGCGCGACCCCGACTTTGAGTTGCTGCTGCAAGTGCACGATTCATTCGTGGGCCAAGTGAAGATTGAGCGGGCGCATGAGTTGCTAACAAAACTCTTGACAGTCATGCAGCGCCCGGTCATTATTAATGGTCACGAAGTTGTCGTGCGCGCAGAAGGCGAAGTTGGATTCAGGTGGTGCAAGGACATGATTCCCTTTAACCCCAACGATCCAACGTCGTTAGATGACTTGGTGAAATCTCGTAAAACTCTCTCCTTGCAAGGAAGGAACTGAACTATGGCGTTTCAAACCTACGCTGACGTTACCGGAGTCGTTGACGGTACTGCCGCTGGTGAAGTGGCCGCCCTCGGCGTGCTGCTTCTGGCAGCGATTCCCGATCCGGATACTGCCCCGGCCAATCAGGGCGTTGTCGGTCACCTCGACCAGATGACTCCCGTCTGCGCTTCGCAGTTGCGGGCGGAAATCACCGCGCTGCTGGCAGCGGTCGCGGCGGCACCGACGGTGTAACGAACAGCATACCGCATTGGGGTGGGGAATCGCAAGGTTCCCCACCTTTCTGTGATACCAAGGGGAAGAAGATGGCAAAAATTATTGTACTTTGTGGCCCGCCCAAAAGTGGGAAGGACACGTTCGCAGGGTGGATTGATTCATACAAGCGAAAGCAGGAACCGCACGCGTCGATAGTTCACGTGCGCCTTGGGCTGCCGTTGCGCGAAATAACTCACGCGCTGTTCGGCGTGCCCGGTTCAGTCATGCAGTTTGAGCATACCAAGGATGCCCCGTCGGCGTACTTTAACGGCATGACTCCACGCGAGGCGTACATTTGGGTGGACAACGCTATCGTGCGCCCGACCTTTGGCAACTCTCATTATGCCAAAATCACGTTGAGGCGTTTGACAAACGTACACGAGGATACGTTGATGGTTATCAACGGTCCACGGGATCATGAAGATACACAGCCATTCATCGACGAGTACGGCAAGGATAACGTGCTTGTGCTGAATCTGCATCAGGAAGGCACAACGTGGGAAGGCGATTCCCGCAGCTACCTGCCCTTGAATCTCGTTCCAATGATGGTGGACTTTCATGTTGCGCCCGGTAAATTCGACTTCACAAGAGAATCCCTCATCGACCTCTACCGGTTCTGGTCCGCCGGGAAATTCCAAGAAGGATTCAGTCCGACCGAGTGGCCGTGACCTGCAACGCCCCAATTTCAAGAATCCCTATCTGAACACATACATGCAGATGGTGGAGGAGACTGAGTCACCGAGAATGTACCATGTCTGGACTGCCTTGTTCAGCGTTGGCGCAGCACTCGGGAGGCGCTGTCACATCCCCTTCGGGAGTTCGCAAATTTTCCCGAACATGTATGTCGTGCTGACTGGTAACCCCGGAACGCGAAAGAGTCACGCGATGGGGTTCGGGAAAAAGCTGCTGCGAGACAGCACGGCGGTGCGCTTTGCGCCGCAAGATACGGCAGGGCAACGGCAGGGACTCGTGTCTGCTATGGTCAACGACGAACAGCAGGACGACATTGCGCGAATCACTGCGGCCATTGACCCCAACTCTCTCGGGGGATTGTCGCTTGGCGCGATTGCGGAACTGGATAACTCAGCCGGGGGTGACGCGAATGAAAGTCACTATGGCGACCGCCACTCGTTGGTGGCAATGGCGGATGAGTTCAGCACGTTTATCGGGCAAGGCAGTGACGGACTCCTTGACTTCCTCACGTCGATGTGGGACGGCAGCGATTATGACTACAAGACGCTGAAGTCCCAGACGGTGTTGAAGGACGGGTTGCTGGGATTCATTGGGTGCACCACGCCTACGTCACTTGCGCGAGTGCTTCCTGCCCGCAGTTCAGGCCAAGGGTTTCTATCACGAGTCATTCTGGTGTACGGGGCGAACAAGTACAAAAGCATTCCATGGCCTGTTGCCCCGCAGGATTCGCTGATCGCCGCAGTCAAGGACCATTTGCATCAGGTGCACACGGAGTTTCGTGGGGAGTTTAACCCCTCCCCCGCAGGGAAGAATCACCTGGAAGAACTGTACCACTACACGTTGGATGTGAGTGACGCGCGGTTCACGTACTATCAGGAACGGCGGTTCACGCATCTGCTGAAGCTGTCGATGATTCTTGCGGCTAGCGGCGGACGACAAGTGATCGAGCCGCACGATGCAGAGGAAGCGCATTTGATTCTCGCTGCTACGGAACGTGGGATGCCTGACGCGCTCGGAGAGTTCGGGCTGTCTCCGCTGGCGCAGGTGAAGCAGGGAATCCTTGAGTTCTGTAGGGGCTTGACAGAGCCGGTGACGTTGGGTATACTCCGGCAGGTGTTTCACCGCGATGCTACAATCGCGGACATTACGTCGTGTGTCAATGACTTGTGCAATGCAGGGACATTGATACGCGCATCCACTCGCGAGGGTGGTGACGTGTTCATCGCGAAGCGCAAGCGCAAAGTGCTGGACGATGATATCTTGGGACTCCTTGCGGAAGGAGGCGACAAGTAATCCGCACCGTGTTAATCATCAACCAAGGGAACTGAGTCATGAGTAAGAACCATCTGATGCTGGATATCGAAACGTTGGGAGCCAATCCCGGCTGTGTTGTGTTGTCGGTCGGAATCGCATCGTTCAAAATCGACGGCGATGGCGAGAACTGGTCGGCGTTTCACGCGCTGAATCTCCCCGAGCAGATCAAGCGGGGGTTCACCATTGAAGCGAACACGTTGCAGTGGTGGATGAAGCAGAGCGCCGACGCGGCGAGTGTATCGTTCAGCGATACGAGCAACTCGGTCAGCATGATGAGTCTGTTGATGAGCCTCTCGCAGCAGATTCGCCAGCTTGACCCGCAGTACCTGTTCGCTCGCGGGTATGATTTCGACTTCGGGATTCTCGGGCACCTGTTCGATGAATACGGAATCGGCCGCCCGTGGAAGTACAATCAGCTGCGGTGTGTCCGCACCGTCACCAGTATGGTACAGGCGGATGCGCTGGCCGAACATCTGGCGTCGAAAGGCATCGGAGTCGTGGACAGCGATGACGGCGACGGAGATACGGAAGTGCTCACGTTCGTTGCCCACTCGCCGGTGGATGACTGCATCAAGCAGATCGTCGAAGTGCAGGGCGCCTGTCGGATTCTGGGAATCCCTGACTTCGAATAACCTGCGAGTTGACATTCGTGAATAAAGAAACGGCCCCGGCGGATCACTCCATCGGGGCCGTTCTCATTGTGCGACGAATCGTGAGGACATGCAGTCACGCCCGCCGCCAATTGGGTAGTTGCTTAACTACTCATCAGCGCCCCACGCGGAACGAAGCTGTTGCCCGCGCCACACATTGTCCATCTGCTGTGACTTGAGTTGGTCGAGGAACTGCAAGTCCTGGCGCTGATTGGTCGCCTTTTTCAAATGGTCGCGCAGGTAGCTGGGGAGTGACGAGGGACGTCCACCTGTCTCGAAGTATTTGTTGACGATTTCCGGCATGTCGGAGTAGTCGCCGGAGCGCAGGCGAGAGTCAAGAGCGCGGTTCAGTTTGTCGCGAGCGGTTCGCTGCTTTGCGTCAACCTGCCCTTGGCGATAGTACGCGCGCCCTGCCTTGGCTTCTTCCAACTCCTTGGTGCCCGCCAGCTTGTACCCAAAGGACATGCCGTCGCGCACTTGGTTACTCACGACGTTACCACGGCGATCGGTGGCGTGTCCGAGGAACAATTGCGTGACTCCCGAGAGTGGACGAGACGGAGAGAAGGCCGCGAAGATTTCGGCTGTCTGTGACAACGAGACACCGGGAACACCGTCAGTGAACTGGTCGATGCCGAGGCCGACTGCCTGAATCATATCGCCCATGACCTTGATCGGGGCGGGCGCTCCTTGGACAATCGGCATACGAACGTTCGCGTCACCGCGCGTTGCTAATGCGACTCCGTCTCCACCAAGTAGCATCGGAAGCACGGCAGCCCCGCCCCACATGACTGCATCAGCGGTGTTCACTCCCATGTGCTTGTAGATCGCATCGTATGGATCACTCTGAGAGTTGTTGCTGGCGAGGTGCCACAAGTCACTGAACTGCTGGTAGCCCGGCTCGCTGGCGAGTCCGAACATCATGCCTTGCAGCGCGAACTGAGTCGCGAGCGCACGCATGTCGCCCTGTTCAATGTAGCCGTAGAGACGCTGACCGTAGTTCCACCCGAAGGTTTGGAACAGCCCGACGCTACCGCCGATTGGGCCGTTGAAGATTCCGGGGCGATTGACTGCGGAGTAATTCCCCAGCAGCTTGTTCGCGAACGTGTGGGCAACGGAGTTCACGTTCTCCACGCCGGTGACGCCCATGGATTCTGCGAGTCGTATACCGATCACATGGGAGAATGTGCGCGCGTACTTTTCCGAATAATCCGAAGGCTTCGACAGCCACTTGTCCAGCTTGCGTCCCATCTCAGCAATCTTGCCGGGGTCAGAGCGTACGTCACGCGAGAGGCGATTCATCTCCGCGACTTCCTGATCCAGCAGCTTGTGTGCGTGCGCGTGCTCCCAGTATTTCCCAAGGTACTTCTCAGGATTGAGTGCATCACGGGCTGCGAGTCCCATCATCTTGGTAGCGTTGGGAACCGCGATCGGGCCACGCGCCGTCGGAATGATGTTGGAACCCCAGCCGATACGTCGCATCCAGCTTTCGACTGGTTCACCCGGCTGCTGCTGGAAGTTGCGGATCACGACTGGCGCGATCACGGGCAGCGAAAGGGTGTTCACGATTCCGTGGGACAGCTCTCCCCAACGGAGTACACTGGACGCGATGACGAAGTTGAAATCGGTGGAGAGTTTCTGCACGCTGGTGGGAGTCTTGTAGTTGAACTTCTGGCGCAGCATCTCGTCGGCGCTCTCGAACGGCAACTGGCCGCCGAGAGATTCCTTGAGAGACTCGTAGGATTTAGTGTCAACGGCACGGAAAACATTGCGAGCGCCTTTCGCGATTTTGCTGCGCATTGAGTCCTGCAGATTCAGCAACGCATTGTCGTATCGCGATTGCAGCAGCGTGTTCGCGAAGTCCGTTGTGGTACGCATCACGCTGCCGAGTCGCGACTGTGAGGACGCAGTTTGCTGCTGACCTCGGGCGAGTTGCAGGTAGAAGTCATAGACGTTCTTGCCGCCCGCTTTGTCCTCGGTGGTTTTTGCGTTGACGCGAGTAGGTGATTCGGAGCGAAGGGCCGAGCGGACTTCAGCGGCGCGCATCGCCGGATCATAGTTGAGTTTCACAATGTCGCGAGACATGCGCTCGTACTGGCGCTTGATGGAATCAATGTTATCTTCCCACCGATGGAACTCGACGAAGGGATTGAGAACGCTGCGAGTGTCTTCGAGGTCAACCAGCTTCTGAATCACAGGGATGGTTGGATCATGAAGCGCGCCCATGGGGTAGTCCCACACGTCCCGCCACCGCGCAATGTCCTGATCGGTGGCGAATGTGTAGCCCGGCTGGTTCAGCAGGGAGTCGGGGTCGTTCTCAAGTTCCTTAATCATCCGGAGTTTCTCGCCGGAAGTGTTTCCCGCGATCACCATCACCGGCTTCTTCGAAGGATTCAGAATGAACACAGTGTGGCGTCCCTCAAGGCGCGTGGGCGACACGTGCCAAGGCTGCTCGTTGATGGGCGTGAGTCCCTGGCTTCGCAGCAGCTGGTTGCCGTTTTCCAACAGGTCGCGCTGGATCTCCTGATTCGCGTTGAGATACCGCATACCCAAATCGTCGACCTCGATCGGCACGCCTGATTTGAACTTCAGGAAGTCCCCACTTGCGGGCATGGTGCGCCCGTAAAGTGTCTTGTACAGCGCGCGATTCTTGGCTGTGTTTTCAAGCGTGAATCGATAGCGCAGGTTGCCGTCTTTGGAGGTCAGCGAAACAGGCTTCACCGCAAGGTCCCAGCCCTGCCGCAGACTCATGAAGTTGTTCAGCATCTGCGAGGACGCCGCGTTCTCTTTCGCACGCAACGCGAGACTCGCAGTCTTCATGGAATACTGCTGCGCGTTGGCGGTTCCCTTGCCCCAAGTGAGTGGGCGTTCGAGAACGTCAGCGACGTGCGCGTCCATTCCGCGGGATGCGAGATTGAACTGACGCAGCATGGCGAGCAGCGTGGGATTGTCGCGCGCCGCAAACTCCTGTGTGAGCGTGAGTCCAAAGCCCTGCCGGTTCCACATGAATGGCAGCGAGCTGGTCAATCCCGCGTCGGAGAGATTCTCAACGCGCATACCAGTTTCGTAGTCGGCGGAGTTGTGCAACCCGCCAGAGATTTTGGCGACGGCGGAATCACCCTGCATCAACGTCGTTGTGCGCCAGACGTGGGCGCTCGCGATACGCTCTTGCAACCGCAGCCGAGTCCATTCGGTGGGGTCAGCAGCGCGATCGGCAACGACAAAGTCAACGAGGGGAGTCTCTTTGAATTCGCCTACGCCGCGCCCCAAGCCGAAGGAATTGCCATTCAGCTTGAACAAGTCACTCGTGTACTCGCCGAGCGTGTCGGTGATCTGGCGTTGCTCGCGCAGAAAGTTTTGAATGTCGTTGAAGGGCATCTTGCGAATCGTGTCAGGGTCAGTGGACAGCAAGAAGTCCTCGATGATCGTGCGGTTGTTCTCGCGAACCGCCGGTTCAAATGACGTAGGAGTCGGGAGATTCAGCGTATCGTACAGCGCAACGCGTTCAGCGCCGAGTGCCCCGCCTGACTCCTTGATCGCGCGCTGAAATATCCCGGCCTTCTGCGCGAGGGACTCAACCAGCATCGACTCAGCCGTGTGACCGGCAGGCCAAGCGATCCGGGCACCGCCCTCGGAACGCTTGTTGAGTTCCAAGTGCATGTCGATATCGAACCACGTGGGATTGTCGGAGACAGTGAACACGGTTGACTTCTGGCGAACTGCGCCGTCGATTGCCTTGTCAGCGGCAGTGAACAACGCGGTTTGCTGGTTGTAGGACATTGATTCCAGAGGAACTGCAACGTCTCCCTTGACGGGCAACTGCACCTTCAACTCATTGGTGACGCCAAACACCTGATTGGTGTATCCCTCGGGACGATACACAGCTTCGCCGCCGCCCGAAGTCTCCAGAGTCACCTTGCCACGAAACACGTTGGCGACGGAAGCGTATTCGTCCGCCGTCAGGCTGTGGCCCTGCCGGATGAATCGGAACGTGCGGTCCTTGGCCATGGGAATCATCAGCTTCAGCTGGTCTATCTCGGCGAGTTGACGCTCCGACGGAGACTTGGTGCCTTCGAGTTGTTTCAGCTTGGTCTCAAGGGACGCAGTGTGCGCTTCGTGCGAAGCAATGATTGCGTGCGCGTCTGAACCGGCAGGGACCTGACCGATTTCGCCAGCGCGGTACGCCCAGAGAGGATCGTCCTGCTGGAGAATCATGAGATGCTGGCGCACTCCGGGGTCGCCAACTTCAAACCGCGTGTCGGGGGAGCCGCCGATTCCCTTCGTGGATACCTTGGAGATTTCGAGATTCGATTCTTCCAAGAAGGCAGTAGCGGAGCGGTTGCGCTGTGCGATCTGTGACGCAGTGGCGCCTGTGGGGATTTGACCCGACGCGGAGGACGCTTGCAGCAGCAGCTGAGTCGCCTTGTCGGTGTTGCCGTCACCGTAGATGTTGTGCGCTTCGCCGCGCAGCGTGCCGTTCGGGTCGAACACCTTGTCCCCGAAGGATTCAACCCACGTACCGCCGCCCGAGTTGGCTTCTTGCAGCTTTCCGAGAGTCGCGCCGAACCTGCGGATTTGGGAACCTGCCTGCACAACTTCCCAAGTCACGGCTGCCGCGCCGCCAAAAGCGACAAGGCCGAGGTTGAGTCCAAAATCGTCCTCAGCGTACAGCATGGGATTCTGATTGCCCGCTACCGCAATGACGCCTTCTGCGATTGCCGTGTTAATGAGGCCCGCGCGAGTGGCTTCACGACGCGCAGTGCGCTTGGCCAACACCAGTGCTGAATCCTTCAGGCCGGTTTCGCCAGTCAGCAAGCCCTTGCCTGCCAGTTCCAGCTGGGTGCGATTGACTTTCGCCACGCTTTGTGCGACTCGCAGATCAGCCTCGGCAATGTAGCGGCCAAAATTGCCAGCCTTGGCAACGGCACGGTTGAGTGACGTACCAACTTTGGTGACTTTGGTCGCGACTCCTGCACCAGTGAACACAGTGGCCACGCCGCCGACCAAGCTGAACGCGTTGCGATTCTCCACCATGAACTTGCCGGTCTCCGGCCCCAAGTGCGAGTACACGAAGTTGCTGAAGTCATCGTTTTCTAGATACGCACCGAAGTTGAGTGACGCAGCGGTATCATCCACGGTCTCGACGACAAGGCCGAGAGTCGCAGCAGGCGCGCTGGTGATCGTTTCCCACGAACTTGGCAGCGCTTTTGACGCGGCGGATTCCTGAGGGGCAACCGGCTCCGTCTGGCCGCGACCTGTGAGGACACCAACGGTTCCGCCAGCGTCACCGGCAGGATCATAGTCAGGAGTTATTGGCATATCTTATCTCCTAGTTACTTTACGGAAGTGCCCGCTGCAGGATTCTGCAGCATGCGAAGGATGTTCTCGAAGTTGGCGCCTTGTGTGGGCAGACTCGAACGCGGGTTCCCTTCTTGCGGACGCGCAGGCGGGAGAGCGCCCTGAGGAACCGGCGCGTAGGCACCGACTGATGGGCTGAGTCCGCCAAGACCACCCCACAACGAAATGTACGGCTGCTGTAACTCGCCCATGACTTTGTCAAGGCGTGCCTCGACTTCCTGCTGGTCCTTGCGTACGTTACTCAGAAGTTTCTCGTACGCCTTAGGGTCATTCAGGAGTCCTTCAACGAGACGTTTGCCGTCGGCGTTGAGCGAGTCGACGATGTTCTTCGGCAATAGCAGGTTGCCTTTCTCGTCCCGCGTCGCCATGAGCGCAGCCCGATCGGTAGGACTCAGTCCACGAATTTCCGCAACGAAACTGGCAACTGCGGCAGTGCGCTTTTCGGGGGCCGCATAATCGCGCTTGATGCGCTGCAAGTCATTGATGCGCTGCTGTTTCTCGCGCGCTTCGAAGCCGTCAAACACCTGAAAGTTGGTCTTGTCGGCGTGGTTGATGATTCCACGTAGCGGGAGCCGGTTCTGCAGCGTGAATGCAACAGGGTCTTCCTTGCCAAGACTCGTAGCGGCATTGCTCAGCAACTGCTGGGAATACCCCGGCTGCCCCACGAATCCCATGAACACATCCCGAATGGGAACGCCCTTGTCATTGGTCCCCTGAAACTGCATACGCTCCATGAACGCGCTCGCCCAAAGGTTGCTTTGGTCATTCTGAGTCAAGTTGGGGTTGGCCTCTACGGCTTTCGCGACAACGCCCTTTGCCACCGCGTCGATAGCGGCGAATGACTCAGAGTCCTTGCCCTGCATTTCAGGGCGCTGGAACAAGTCGCGGAATGCACGGTCGGCGATTACGTTTGAGTAGGTTTTTCCTGTTTCCCGAAGGAAGGAGTTCATGTACTTGCGTTGAATCGCGATGCGGTCTTTCTCGGGCTTGTTCAGGAGAGCTGCAAATGCCGCAGCCCCGTCATCCTCGACTGCGACTCCTACCGCGTTCTGCAACTCTGTAAGAGCCACTGACCGCGCAGGCAAAAGAGAGGCGGCCAGCTGCGGATTCGCCGCGCCGACATTGCCAATTCCGTTCACTGTGTGGTCGTACAGGAACTGATCGGAGTAAGCGGCGTCAGGAACCGCAGTTTGAAACAGCTGTGCCTTCATGACAGCCGCTTCCTCTTTCGAGAATGTTTTGTCAATGACGGTCTCTGACTGACTCTGCCACTCATCCCGCGCCTTGCGAAGCACTTCTCCGTCGATGGAACCGGGACTCGCTTTGGCACGTTCCGCGAGGGCGCTGTAGGTGTTCCACGATGCCTGCATTTCCAGCGGCAACTCACGCCCAATGAACAACGGCTTGGCGCGTTCAGCGAATCCTGCACCGTTGGATTCGTAGATGGAAATTTCAGATTCAATCACCGCGCCGTCCGTGCCCATTTCGGCAATGGCTCGTGAACCTTCCTGACGCGCTACTGCGTAGTTCTTGATCGCGTTAACAGTGAGTCCCATCGGGGCCTTGATGGGAACATGTTGAATCGTTCCGTCCGCGGCTGTTACTTCCGCGAACTTGAATTCTCCCGTAGCGGGATCAATCATGTGCCCACCGTTATCGAAGACTTTTTGCAGCTGTTCTTCATTGAGATTCGCGAGGTAGTGGTTGTACTGTGCGTCAGAGACTTCCAGCTTCCCTTTGGTTACATCTTGCGCGATCTTCTCAACTGCGAGTGACGCGTTGGTTCCCTTGTTGCCGTATTCAAGGGCTTCGCCGATGCCGACAGAGATTCCGCCAATTTGCACAGAAGTCTCGCCGCGTGCACGCATTGTCTCAACGAGATTCAAAAGCGCGCCGGGGTCCTGTCGCCCGAGAACCAGATCGGTCTGCGCTTTCTGCATCGCCAGATTGGCGGCGCGGATTTCCTGCTGCTGACGCACCACCTTGCCGGGGAACAGAGTTTGTTCATTCTGGAAATTCACCCAGTCGATTCCCAGGCGTATGTCGGCGCGGGCCGAGTCAACATTCTGCCGAGCCTGTTCAACTTGGCTGTTTGCGATTTCTGAAAACGCGGCGAGTTTGTCCTTCTGGATTCCGAACAACGCGTTGGCGGTTTTGTATTGGGCCTCAGCCGCTGTTGCGCGATTCGCGCGCGCCTGCTCGCTGAACTGGAAGTCCTCCGCCGCCCATTTTACATCGCCGCGCAGGGACTCGGGAACGTACTTGCGATCGCCGCCGGACAGGAAGAAGTTCAGCATGTTGCTGAGTCCTCCGCGAGACTCGGCAGCCCGCAGCTGGTCCACCTTTCCGCGAATGGCACCGATCTCGGCGTTTGCTTCTTCCGTATTCTGCCGAATGATTTCCGACGTGCGGAATAGAGTCGGCATGACGGTTTCGTTGTAGCTGTTCCACAGGTCAGCGGTCGCCGCCTGCACTGCAAGCCGCGTGTTCTGCGCTTCCTCGACTTCTTGTTTGGCTGCCTGAATCCCCACGAAGGGGTTAGCCGGAGCCGGAGCCTGCGCAGGAGCCTTTACTTCAGGCTTTGCAGGCGGCGCGGAACCCTCCGGAACTTCACCCGGCTGCGGAATCCCCTGCTGCTTGTTCAGCAGCGAGGCACCTGTCTCAAACATATTTGCCATTTGACCGATTCTCCTAAATCAAGCGCCGGTGAGCCGCAGGATCCTTTTCAGGTCCATGAACGGTGGGGTGTCCTTGTCGAAATCGGCCAGCTTTGCCGCAGACTTGGCGAGTCCGTTATATTTGCGGTTGATGCCCTGCGCAGTGCCGCTAGCTTCCTTCGCGCCTTCGCGATTCACAGGCATCGAATTCATGAAGTCAGGCGTAGCTACTTTAACTCCGTCACTCATGCTCTGGCCGATCTGGGCGAGCACGTTTGTGTTGCTCGCGTTTCCTTGAGGGGCCAACGCAGTCAAAGAGTCAGTGGAGATCTTGGAGAAATCCAATCCTTTGAGCGCGTCGGCGATTCCCACTCCGGAGGACGCCCCACCGACGGAAGCGGCGGCTGTGGTTCCTGCCGTTGCGGCAGTTCCTGCACCAGCAGCAGCGGCACCAGCGGAAGCACCGGCGGCGGAACCGGCGGCAGAAGCACCGCCAGCGCTGCCAAATAGCTGACCCAACAGGGCCAAGAATTGCGCGGCCATTTGACTCTCCTATCCTGCGAATACTGAAGCGAGTTTGCCGATTGCGCCCAGCAACGACCCGCGGCTTGTGCCCGAACCGGATGCTTCGGCAGTGCCCGACTGCTCACTGGTTTCATCCAGCTGCATGATTTGATTCAGGAACTCGGCAACCTGCTGAGATTGCGTGGTATTGGTATCCGACGTACTCGTGCCGGAACGCCCAAGCAACTCAGAAAGCTGCGAAAGCACATTCTCCTGTTGCGTTGTCTGGACTGTCTGATTCGCATTGGAGATTGCGTTGACGCCCTGGATGAGTCCACCCTGTCCAGCGTTGGCAATGTCGGCCGCGCCTGTGAGGCCCGACTGACGCAGCTGCTCGCCTTTGAGCATTGCGTCCGCGCGCACACCGGCCAAGGAAGCTTCGAGATTCCTGCGTTCTTTTGAAGCAATCAGCGCCGACTGGCTGTTGGTCTTTTCTGACCCACCGGCTTGCGCGAATATCTCAACGAGTTTCGGAACCACGTTGTCGTCGAACGCTTGGCGCGCACTAGCGACTGCACCGTCGGCAAGCATACTTGGGTCAAACGACGTAGCGCCACCAGCTGCTGTCGCGCCGAGAGCGTTCAAGCGCGCATTTGATTCGGCAGCAGTTCCAGAGGCGCCGGACAGGAAACTGGTTAGTTTCGCCAGCGTATCCGCATCGAGCGAAGACTTCTGGGTGATTCCTGAGGAAGAAGTCGCCTGCTGCTGAGTGGCCTCGCGCTGCGATGCTTCAGTGGTGGAGGCAACCGTCGAAGAAGTCCCCGACTGTGTAGTCGTGCTGCCGCCAGTTTGCGCAACGGCCTGCGTACCACTCTTGGAACCCGTGACGTTTTGGGATTCTTCCTGCTTGGTCTTCTGCTTGGAGCCTGTGAGGAACCCAAGGAGTCCGTAGCAGATGTGACTTTCCATCCGGCGAAGAACGAATCCCTCGGCGGGAGTGGCGTTTGCGTGCGCGTCAATGTTGAATTTCATCGGCTTAGACTCCCGTGAACGCTATCCACGTATACGCCTTATACGGTGGAAGTGTGGAGGATGACCCAGTAGTGCCGCCGGTATGAGTGTGAGTGGCAGCAGCATCGCTGGTTGAGCCGCTGTGGCCGTGCGCGGTGCCGGAACCAACGCCGGAAGTGCGCCCCACGTCGGCGGTGTTTGTGGTATGCGAGAGTCCGTAGCGCGGTGTAGAGTCTCCCGTGCTGCGTGAGGAAGCGAGGAATTTCGCCGACGTCCAGCTGGCATTGTCGAGAGATTCCTCGACGGAAATCATCTGGTGGTAGTGGACGGGGAGTTCAGCTTCGGTAAGCGCGTGAGTCGCGACGGTGATTGTATGGGAGTGCGCGCCGTCAGCGCCCGTTGTCCCGCCTGAGTGGGTGTGTGCCGCCGCCCCGCCAGTCGCGCCGACAGCGTAGGTGGTTCCTGCGCCCACGATGAAGTAGTCGCGGAGGTCAGGAGTCCCGTTAGTCCCGTCGCATACCTGCCAGCCTGCCGGGATCGAACCAACCGAGCCAGTCCACAGCATCGCCATGCTCGGAAGCAGGAAATCGAGGGCGGCAAGCGCGGCAACGAGTCCGCTGACTTTTGCCTGCGGGATTTGATCGTCCGCGAGCGTCAGCGTGCCCGCAGAAACGTCCACGTCGCCGACGAGATTGCCGGTCACGTCGCCTGTGAGATTCCCCGTGACATCGCCAGTCACATTGCCGGTGACGTTGCCGGTCACGTTACCCGTCACGTTGCCGGTGACGGCGCCTGTGATTCCTCCAGAGAACGTAGTTGCCTGAGTGATTTCAGCAGGCAGTGAAATCACCGGCGCGCCGCCAATGCCATCACCGTCAGTGACCGTGACTTGCCCAGCGGTTCCTGCGATTGTGCGGACGGCGAAGCTTTCAGCCGACAGCCGCACGAGAATCCCGCCATCATCGCCAAGTTCGCTGAGTGCGTCCAGTTCGACAGACTTCGGCTGGTAACGGAGGTCGTTTGCGTCCCGTGTGGGAATCTTGAGGCCTCCCTGAGTCAGACCATCATGCAAACGCAGTTCGCGATTTTCCGTATCGACGACGATTTCGCCTTCGAGTCCCGTATACCCGTCCGCTTCCGTGGCGGTGTATCGAATGAATTGCCGACGCTCAGCCATGTTACAGTCTCCCGGCGGGGGTGCCGCTCAGTTCGAGATTCTTGATGTGAAAGTATTCTCCGACTTCATCGGCAGAGATTGTGACCCGGTGGTAGATTCCGAGGGTGTACACACCGTAGAAGTTTGTCAGCGGCGTGGCCTTTTTGAGTTCGCCAACGGACGAATTGACTGTGGTCTTGGAGTCATAGGAGGACTCAACGAGAACACCGTAGCTGATGACGTCGAAGAGCGACTCACCCATGTCAACGTCAACTTCGGCGAGCGCTTCCATGTCAACGTCGGCATCGGCCAATTCTTCCATGTCGATGGCTTCCAGCGTATCATCGCCAGTTTCGGCGTTGCCGACTGACAGGTCGGTGATCAACGACAACTCGTCATCGTAACGTGACTCGTCCCACCGCAACAGGCCGACCTTGATGTAACTGTCGAGTCCAATTTGCGGCGGCTCTACGACGAATTCACCCGTAACGTCGTACATGCCGAGATTCTTGCCCGCAAGGCCAAGAGCGTACTCGTCGATTCCCGAACGAATCCGCATCGCGTCGGGGAACACGATTGCGTCGCCGCTGGTGTAGGTGTACTGGCGCAGCGGAGGCTTGAACAAGTTGACGTCCGTGGCCACGCTGCTTGATTCGCGGTGCTCGAGGTCCTCATCCCAGAGGAAGAATCGGCGATCAGATTTGACTGCGCCCCAGTGGAATCCCACGTGCTTGTTCAGCCGGGAACCTGCGTAAGCGATGCTGTAGTGCGGTTCGTTGAAGATTCCGAACCGCTCCGTGGGAACGTCGAGGACATATGCGCGCTGGTAGATGGGGCGGGCGGAGTCATACGCGAGAGACAAGTACACCCGCTTGTTGTTTCCGTCCACCTGCAACCGCGCCGCGTATCCGTTGCGCTTCTGCACGTGCTTGAGTTCCTTTCGGAGGAACACGTTGAATAGAGGTTGCCATTCCTTCGGTGTATCTCCACGTGTCGTATACAACCCTGTTTCGTCAAGGAAAAGGACCTCATCGTTGTCAAGGACTTGGACACAGAAAGAGTTGAGGAGTCGGGTGCGTTCCTCGCCCACGCGAACGGGACGATGGCGGAACACCACGATGTCGGCAGTCAGTTCACTGCGGAGGATTCGTGACGTTGTGAACGCCAACACGCCGCCTTGGTAGGGAGCGAGCATGACTCCTTCGCCACCGATGATCGACAGAAGTTGCGTACCTGCGCCGGTCTGAAGGGACGGTGCGAGATCGAGTCCATCGTCCTGAGCGCTCCACAGGATTCGCTTCTTGCCGAGTACCACGAGGCGGCCATACGCGCTGCTGACTGCGACAATTGAAGCAGGCAGCCACACACTGGTGACTTTGTAAACGCGCTTCAGGTCAGTGTCCCAGTACAGGAGTCCCACCGCAGGATGCGCGAAGAAGATTTTGTCGTTCACCAACGCGCTGGTCCAGCGGTACGGGCGATTCGCTGTGTTCGCGTGCACGTACAGAATGTCGTATTGCAGCGAGTAGGGGTTGAATCGCATGATGCAGCGCTGGCAAAAATGCCAAACTTCAGATTCGACTTCAATCGTCTGATGATACGCAGGATCGTAGAATTGTTCCTCGGTGAGGTACACGCCGCCGAATCCCGACTTGGGGCCGTCTGCGTCATGGAGGTAATTGCGCCCTGCCGTCACGTGAGGCTTGTTGACCTTGCGGGAGTCAAGCGATTGCTGAAGCCCCTCGATGTCGGGGACTTTGATAGCAAGTCTGCTGCGATCGCTGCTAGGCATTAGGGCAGAGTCCTCTGGTATTGGACCGTAAGGGGGCTGGCAGGAGTCACTGTGACACTGGCTGGCAGCGGCTCGCTGATTGCAAACAACGTGCCCGCGTAACCAGTCTCCACGGTCGCCAGAAACAGGCGGTTGATTGACTTGTCGTAACCGATACCGGAAGCGGTGAAGGTGAGTTCCGACGACTTGAACAAGACGTGACCGTTGGCGTTTATAATCGTTGGCCAGCCTGTGGCATCGCGCGTGATGGCCTGTCTTGCGTAGCCGTTGACTCCGATGGTAGGCTCGCGCAGCACCGCGTCCTCCAAGGTGGGGAAATTGGCTGGATTCAACGAAGTCAAACCCAGCCAATAATTCCCGGCAGGCGCGATGACTGTGTTGTCGCCGCGAAACATCATCTTACCCCAGATTTCTGCGCCTTCTGGAGTCGTTGTATTGGGGATGATGCCCCACGGAGTGACAAATGCGCCTTCCATGTGAACCAGTTCCTTGTTAGTTGCCGCTCGGGGCGACGAGATTGTTGCCTTTGGAGAGGGAATCAGACGCGCCCTCACCCATCCGCGTCGCGGCGAGTCCGGTGGCGAAGTAACGCTGCGCGGACGAGTCGCTGTTGCCGCTGAACGCCGACGCCATGCCGGGAAGCGCCGCCGCCCAGTTTGACTGGCGCCCAAACGCCCCGAGGACGCTGCGTCCATCCACCACGTCGAGAGTGTTGGTGATGAGTACAGGCCGCCCGTCGATTCCTGTCATCTCGGTCGTCTCGGTGGACTTCCAAGTGGCAGTCAGCTGACGCACTTCCTTGGTAACAGTCCCGTCACTCTTGGAGAGCTTGTACACCCAAGTGTTGGGGACCTTAGCGCAGTTGGACTCGCCGTCGATGTTGACGAAAGGCGTAGGAATCGGGCCGCAGGCCTTGTCCTTGAACCCCACCATCACCAGACCGCTCGACGCTGTGAAGTAACTCGCCGCGTGATCCCCCGCGAACGCCAGGCTCGGGAGAATCAGCAACGGAATCAGACTCAGAAAGAACTTCTTCATCATTACATATCCTTAGTTGTTGAACCCGTGCCAGAACCGTCGCTTGGTTTGGGCTCAGACTCACCAGTGACGTTGTTGTCCTCGTCTCGTTGCACTGAAGTTTCGGCAATACCGAGCAAGCGCTTAAGCCGCTCGATAGAATCAGCAGCGATATCGCCCCCCATGCGCGGAAACGAAGGAAACCTTGCGAATCTTGCGAATCTTGCGAATCTTCGGAAGCGCATAGCATTTCCTTAGTAGGACCAGAGAGCCGGGCGCGGATACTGCGGCGCCGCAAGCAGGTCCAAGTGAATGAATCGCGAAGGGAACGGCCCCTTCTGCTGCACGCCGATCCCTTTGAACCCGAGATGAGTCGCGAAGGAAACCAGTGTCCAAGCGGGCGCCCCCGAAACCGCAATGTCCACAGCGAGTCCCGTGGTGTGTGGGCCGTTTTCGCCGGTGGAGGACACTTTCTTATTGTACTCGGGGGAGCGGTAGCCTGACGTGATGTGCAGCGGGAAACCGCACAGTATCCGCAAGGATTCAAGTTTGTCCAGCAGGCGGGGGTCGACGATCAGCGATCCAGTGCCCTTGCACTTTAACTCATCGAAGGAAAAATGCGGCCAGCGGAATTGCCCGCCTGTGGATTCCCAAGATTTCCTGTCATTTATCATTCGGCGGCACCTTGAATTTTTCCAAATCTTCGAGACTGTTCGGCATCCAGTCCTTAGTGAACACGCCAACCAGATACATGACGATTGCGGTGATGGACGCAGCCGTTTCATTCGTGAGGGGGTATTCGAATCCCACCCAATGCTGCAAACCGCCGTACAGCCACAGCAGAACGACCGTAATCGCTCCGCTGATACCGCTGAAGTTTACTGAACGAGTCGCACCCATGTGCTTGCTCCCAATTGCAGCAGTATAATGCAGCATTACAATCGAGAGCGCAAGTGTAAATTACAGGAGTTGGAGGGAGTCGTGGGAATTACGCGTTATATAACGGTGATCAGTTGATTCCATACAGGTCCGCAGTCGTGCCGTCGGTGAACGCTACGCCACCAGTGAGTTGCAGCTTGATTGACGTAACAAGAGTCGCGTCATTCAGCAGCCCGTATAAGTCCATAATCCTAGGTCCGCTAGCGTAGTACCCGCCTTTGGTAATGATTGTGCGCGGCACCGCCTTGAGATACGACGGGATTCGCATGGTATAGCCTGCGCGCTGATACGCGTTCGAGTTCTGTGGGACATTGCCGCAGAACAGGTAGGCAAGCGCGCTGCCGTCACCTCCGCTGACTGATGCAGCGGCTGCGAGTAGGTACTGATGATTGTAATTGGAGGAGGTGATTCCGCTGATTATCATTTCCATGCCGACGGTACCCGTCCCTGTCTGCGCCGCCTGCCCCTCGAAAACAACTTCTAGGTGCTTTGCGGTAGCGGGGATTCCAGAGAACGTAATGTCTGTTGCGCTGCCGGTGGTGGTGATAGAGTCAAACAGCTCTACTCCCGATGCCGCGCCAGCACTCAGGTCCGCCCATCCATCGACGGTGTTGTAATGACTCATGACGGACGTGTCGGTTGCGTACCACCACGCTGTCATTCCCGCAGGAATGCTGGGAGTCACTGGCCGATCCGCTATGATACCGGAGCCGAGATAAACGTCAAGATTACCTGCACTCATGGGGACACCTGTGTGTAAACGAGTTCGCCATCAACCGTGACAAAAGTGGGAGGATCGTCGCCGAGAGTCGTCGGCATGTGAATCGCAACAGCGGGAACAACGAACGGCGCCGCGTAGGGACCAAGGTTGGCACGAATCTTTCGCGTGTACGCGCCGTCATTGAGCGCGGGGACTTCCGTATCCGGGTCCTCCTCGCCGTAGTTGATGACATAGAGTTGGACGTAGACTGCGTCATCGGGAATTGCCACGCCGTTAAGTGCAGCATCGCGCCAGGAATCGCTGGCAACCCAAGGGCTGTCGTGCGTTTCCAGCAACGTCGGCGTCGTATCGTAGAACTCCATGCGAATGAACATTGTGTCATTGGCGTTCACCGACTTGACGTCTGCCGCGAATGATAACGCCTCGCTGAACGCCCCGTCGGAGTCAGGGAAGAACCCGAGGGAGGCGAGCGCGACTTGCCCGCTGTCAAACAGGTTACCGCTGGCGGAGTAGATGGTCGCCGCGCTAGGAAGAATCAAGTTCGCGGGGTGCATCTGACGTTGCGCGAGAACCTCATTCGCCACACTCGCGATGCTGGCGTTTACTCCCGCGACTTGTGCGTCGATCGCCGCCACCGCCGCAGCCAAAGCCGCTGCCGAATCCGCATTGCCTGCCGTGATGAGAGTGAGTGTTTCGGCGAGGGCGGTTGTGAGGGCGGCGAGGGCGGTATTGAGTGAATCAACGGCAGCGGAGAGGGCCGAAACGTCGTCAGCATTAGTTTCAATAAGCGCAAGCAGTTCGGTGCGAACATTCGTGAGACTCGCTACTGTGGCATTGAGATTTGTAACGCGTGTGTTCAGCGCGGCGATTGAAACGTCTTGCGCATCTTGCGATTCCTGCAGAACTGCAACGGCAGCCAAGGCGTCAGCGCGTGCCGCATCACTGAGCGCACCCGCAGCGTCTGTTACACTCGCGAGTCCTGCTTCCAACGCGGCATTAAGCGCGGTGGTCCCTGACCCTTGCTGAAACAGGACGAGTTCAGCGGAACCATACCCGCTGCCGCTGTCTCGGTTCTCAGGAATCACATGCCGCCCAACGCTCCCACCGAGTACAGTGGCGCTTACTTCTCCGTCGGCGCTCCACGTGACTTCTTGGTCTGGAGTGATAACTTCTCCCGATTTAATAGACAGCGGATACAGGTTTGTTCCTTCGACAAGGACCCATCCGTATTGTCCATTCGCTGGAATCCAGGGTTGTACCAGCAGCCCGAAACCTCGCACAGAGGACGATTTTGTAATATCATTGGTGACTTTCCACGCGAAATCCTCGTTCGTGTAGTAGTAACCTACAGGCCCACCGAGTGCTTCGCCGTTCATTTCTTCGAATTGACAGTAGACTGCGTGCAGTAGCCCGTAGTCGTCATGCTTGAAACGCCCACGACTCCCAGGAATGTACCTCTGGTAGTCGTCCATGATTTCTAGATATTCCCACGGCTGGTCAGTCCCGCCGGTGTGCAGGCGCACGTGTTCTTCGCGCAGTTGCGCCTGCAGAGTCTTCATGTGCGCGTCAGCTTCGGGAGTGCCGAAGACGTTGTCTACATCAGGGACGTAGGGGATGGTCGGGCGATACGGAATCCACTCCTTCGGATCGCGAGGAATATGGGAATCCGCGACAACCGTAGTTGCGATATCAAACCGCGGCACGCCCAAAAGGTTCACGGGAAGGAATTTTACTACGTTGTTGTGAATCGTATAGTTGGGCACGCCGAGCATGTTGACTGGCTCAAACACGTTGCGGACGTAGTTAACCGGGTAGCCTGTGTACAGAGTCTCACGGGCACCCCGAGCGAACCGCATGGAGTTGATGCCGTCGACCAGCGTAGCGCGCTTGACTCCAGTAATCAACCCGCCGCGAGTAGAGCTTTGCAGCTCGTACATTGTCTCGCGCAGCAGGGAGTCGACTTCGCCCGCCGGATTGCTGCCCGGGTCCCAAGAGTCAAAGCCGGTTGGGAATGAGCCTGACGGCAGCGGGAACGCCTCAGCCCCGAAGTTTGCTTCACCAACGTCGGGATACCGAAGCAGAGAAGCTGCCGGGTAGAAGTCACTCCCGACCATGTAGGAGATATCGACTCCGCCTGTACCCGCTCCCGGATCACCCGTCCCGTTGTTCCACTCAATGGGGTGATTCTCGTCGTCCCACGCAGGGATTCCAGTAGGCGCACTGACGGTAAAGTCGTCAACATGGAAGGAAGCTGTGATTTCCGAGTTGTCGTAGATGCTGGCGATTGCTTCGTACGGGCCTGCGCTGCCACCGCCGAGGGAGTTCATGTTCAGCGGATTCGTGTCCGTCTCCGGATCGGCGGTTCCTGAGCCGTTCCAGTTGTTCGTATTCGTGCGGACCCAGAAGTCCCCATTGTCGGGATTGAACACGACTTGAATCACGTCGCTAACAGACGCAGCACTAACGGTCGCAACAGACGAGCCGTTGCAGTAGACTACGCCAGTGGACGCGAGGTAGGAGATTCCGAGATTGCCCCCGAGGCCGACCTGCGCGCCGTCATCATTCGACACGTTGCCGACGGGCGCGACGCCGACTCGAAACTGCCCGCCACCACTGCCTGTGTAGATGACTTGCCACGTGATCTTCCCAGTGCCAGTCTTACGCCGGGAAGTGCTGCGAGTCGTGCGCCATGCGCCGGTCGCATAGCCGATTACATTGAGATAGAGTCGCGGGCCGGTGGTACTGGCGTGCAGCAGGTACTGGCTACACCGATCGCGCCGCCACTCCCAGCAAGTCCCGCTAGTCGGCAACAGAGACTGCCAGTATAGCAGATTGTCGATGTCGATGCAGTGCAGCGTCCAGCCGAATCCGCGCGAGAGCACCGCAGCAAGCTGTTCGACGCCGTTGCCCAGCAGATTCCGGTTGTGCTTGTAGTTGCTGATGCCGCCAGCGAGTTCGCCCAGCCAATCTTCGTTGGCGATGGATTGGTTCTCGTCGGCGAATCCCGGTAAGTGATCGTAGCGATCCGTGCCACTGACGGTAGTAGGGCGATACGCCCACATGTACTTGCCGGTGGTCTTGGGATTCGTCGCACGGATGGTGCCCCAGTGACTCCCCGAAGAGAAATCATTGATGCGCTGGATAAACTCGTCGTTCGCGCCTGAAACCTCAATGCGCGCGTTCTTGTCGCTTTCATTCCAGACTGTGTTCGTCACGTATCAATCTCGAATCCGTGGGTTGCAGCGTTGTGCGCGGCTTCCAGCCAAGCTATGTCCCCGTCAGGATTCAGTGTCTGGAATGACCCAAGCCACGTGTAGCTGGTGCCGACGGTTTGAGCGGCGCGATCACCCTCGCTGACGGTTGCGTTGGAGTCCACCAGTAGATTGAACAAGCGAGTACCAGTGTCGCTCTTGCGCACCAACGCCTTCGTGCAGACCGTGAAGATTGTCTCCGGAATCAGTGTCAGCGGAGCCATTTCATACAGATTGCGGTCCGCAACGACCGCGCTGGAGACGTAGCCAAGGTCGCCATCGGGAGTCGTTTCGTTCACTGCCGCCCAACTATCGACGAAGGTGTCACCGACTCCGAACAGCATGAACGTGTTCTGATCCACAGCAGGCGCAATTGGCCCAGCAGCGGCGCCACTAACGTAGGTATTCGCGATGCTGTAGCCGATCGCCGACGCATCCTGCAACCAGAACGAGCGAGTCGTGTCGCTGTAGAAGCCGATGTAGTAGGTAGTGGCGGCGGTCAGCGCCTGTGGAGTCGCGAGGGGCAGCACCAACTGCGTGCTGGCTACACAGCCGACAACTTCCGTACCATCTGACAGGAGGTTCCAGCTGGAGTCGTAGACAACGGCCTTGAACTTCTGGGTGGGATCGGTGGCGGCGGGAGTAACCCGCACCTCGTTCAGCGTCACAGCAACTTCGGGAGTCACCCGCTGCAGCGCCATTGTGTTGGCGGCGAGCGCGACTGCACCAGCCGAGGCCAACAGCGAGTAAGGGCTGCCAACGACAATGGAGTCCTTGATGAAGTCATCGTCCACCGTGTCTGCAGTCGGGAGCGTAGTCTCGACGAGTGGGTCGGTAGTGATGAGCGCAGAGATTCCGGTCGCAGTGGTGTTCGCGAGCCACAGGTGATCTACGACCAAAGTCGCACCGCCACTCTGCGAAGCTGTGGCGACTGTGACGTCCGTGCAGTTGGCGTTGGCTGTGGATTGCGTGTCACCCGTACCATTGAGAATCTCGACGCCATTCAGCCAGATTGAGTAGGCACCAGCGTTGCCAATCTCAATGTCGAACGCGAGGCTGTTCTCCTGCCCGTCGAGAATCGAAGCGCCGCTGACTTCAACCAGCTCGCTGCTGTAGTCGTGAAAATCGCCACGAGTCAACGCGATCGTGCCATTCCCCATGATGTTGATGCTGCACTGAATCGCGTTGCCGATCTGGTCGAAGAACTGAATCCCGCCCGAACCGTAAAGTCCGCCAGTGGCAGTGAAGAAGAAGCCGCCAATGAGGCGGGACTCGGGACCGTCAGGCAGCGTCTTTCGGATTCCCACCTGCGAGAATTGGGACGTGTGCTGTAACTGCACAGCCTGCCCAAGCCCGGCGAGTCCCTCTACGACCGCAAGCGTTCCTGAGCCGGTTACGATAACATTGTTATACTCCTGCGCGAGGAGATCAGCGAGGGAGGGATAGGAGTCGTCTGTCAGGCCAATTGGGCCGTACTTGTCGAATCCGTCGATATGAAGTTCCATCTGACCCTCTTATTCTGGCGGAGCAGTACGGACGAATCGGAAGATTTCGCCTTCGCCGTCATTCCACTTGAGCAACTGTGGGGAGCCATCGCCTGTGATCGGAAGGTCCACAGACTGATCGTTGTAGAACATCAGGGGACTTGTGGCCTCGACGCCCGTATCCTCGTAGATGATCGCAGCGTGGGCAGTGCCTGTCAACGGAGTCAATACCAGGTTGTCCGCACGAAACACGCCGTTGTCCACGCGAAGGTTACTCAGGAGTCCGGGGTCCCCCACACGCGCCAACGCGGGAATATCAGCTAGGAATACATGAGTCGCATTGAACGTATACACAGTCGTGTCCACGAGTTGCACGTAGATATTCACGACCTCCGGGTTGTTTCCCGTCTTGCGCAGGCAGGATTCCGCGTAAGAATTATACGTTGACGCAGTCATGTGGGCGCTCCCGGCTTGCGCTGTTGCTTCTGCCGCTCGTCGAGCAGAACCATTCCTTGCTCAAGATTATTGACCTTGTGCCGCATTTGTGTAGCGAGTTCCTTAAACTCAATAAGGAGATCGCGCTGGCCCAATTCGATGCGATTGAGATCATCCCGCAGTTCTTCGCGTGGGATGTACAGACGATTCAAACTGGCGATATCCTTTTCAACCGCCTGGACTCTCGTGTACAGCCAGCCCATTGCTGCGAGGAATCCGCCCGCGATGAACAGCAGCCACATCCATGATACTTCATCAGCCATGCGCTTATGCCCCCAATGATTCGAACAGTTCCGCAGTCAGCAGAATCTCCCGCTGAGTTTGGAACATGGAATAGTGAGTTCGCGCGCGCTCAATGTCCTGCAACAGCTTGAACAGCTTCGCAAGGGCACCTTCGCAAATCAAGTCGCTGTAGTCGAACAAGCGCCAATGAGTTACAAGTGCGCGCGCAGCCGTGTTCGCGTCAGCGTCAGCGGTGTAATCAGCTCCGCCGGAACCCGTAAGGTCATAGTAAGTCCAGCCGTCGTCGGGGTCGTATGTGGCGGGCCGCGAACCTGCCGCGTAGTACGTGAATCGCCGCGGGCGCGCATAGTACGCAACGCCGATGGACGCATCGATTCCGCCGTACCCCTTGAACGCGAACTGGTCGCCGGTACGGTAGTAGTAATAGTCCTTCCCCTTGAGGATACGCCCGGGGAGTAGATACTCAGGGTAAACGATTTCGCCGTTTTCGTCGTAGACGTCCTGATATGAGACAGTGCGCATCCGCTCGAAGCTGGCGGGTGGCGTCCACAGATACTGTGACTCAACATCCGCTGTGAGTTCATCTTCGACAAGATCGCGAGCATAGTAAACGATCTTGCCTTCGGGCGACGCACCAACCTCACGCAGCGTTTGATTCGCGAACGCGACTAAGTCGGCCTGACGGTCAGACCGCAAGGCACGCGCTACGAGCGTATCAATCAACTGGCTGAAGGTTTCTTGTGCCATCTGGACTCACTTCCAAAATAGGTGGAGGGCGGTGGCGAAACGGGAAGAAACTCCACCGCCCCCAAGTCAAGGAGCCTACGACTCGTTGGAGCCTGACTTCTCGGCCTCGATTGACGGCGACGTGATCTGATTCTTTAGCGCCTTCAGGGCGACAGCGGCGGGATCAGCCGCCTGCACACCGTGCGTCGAAGTCATACCACCGCGCTGCGACGTGGGATTCGTCAGCTCCCGAATGGCTTCTTCAGCCGCCTTCGGGTCGATTGTCTTGATGAGTGCCCGGTCTTGCACAGAAAGGGTCTCAAGAAGTTCCTGAAACTTCGCGTCCTCGGCAGCGTCTTTCGGCTGATAGATTCCTTTGCGGAACTCGACGCGATTCACACCGCGGCGACCGAGGTTCATATTCTGCTGAGGCAGGCACGTATACGAACGATTGAAACTCATCTTCATTCTCCCTGGTGAGTTGTGAGGGGCGGGACCGCCAAGGGAGACCACCCCCGCCCCTCACGTTGCTCCTACGGTTTTGCGCGTGACCGTAGAGAGTCAGTTAGACCGCAGCCGGTGCCAGCGTGTAGCTGTGCTCGGCAACGTCGAGACTCGTCGCGATTCCGTGAACGGCGCCGACAACGACCTGCAAGCCGACTTCCGTGGTCAGCACGCCGTGATCCGCGTCACTGCCGTCGATACGCGCACCGTCACGATCGTACGACTCGTCGATGGTCCGGCGCAGGTAGCGGGTCTTGATGGCGCCGGGATGAATCGCGTAGAGATCGTACGTCAGGACTGGATGCTCGTTGAACAGCGGATGAGTGATCAGCTTCAGCGTGCCGAACGGCGAGATGATCTTGGAGAAGTTCAGGCCGAAATCAGTCTCGCCTGTGGAAATCTCCATGACTCCGTCCATCGCCGCCATGTTGTTCAGCGTCTCGAGAGCGCCCGAGCCGGTGAACGAGATTCGCTCATTCGGCTTGCCCTTGATGTTGTTCGCGAACACGTCCTTGAGGAACGACCGGAAATCGGCCATGTTCACAATGGTGTTCGTCTCAACGACGCCGCCATGGTTGCGAATCTGCGCGTCGAGGCCGTCGGTCAGCGTGAAGCGTTTGCTGTTGACGAGTCCGATGTGCTTCTTGCCCCACCAGAACGCGCGCTCCATATCTTCCGCGTGATACATGCCGCAGTCGGCCTTGTTCTTCGCGACCTGTGAGCCGGTGTGGAACTTGATGGCCTTCAGCGTGCCGGAGTAACTCCAAGCGTTGCGGAAAATCTGCACGTAGTTGGAACGGCTGGCGCCCTGATTCACCACGGCCGACGGGATGCCGGTCATGCCTTCTTCGAACGCGTTGCCGACGCGGTAGAGGTATTCGGATGAGGCCTGATTCGCAGCGGTGGTGCTGGCCATGGCGCGGACGACGGTGCAGGTGTTGCCGCTGACGGCAGTCACGTATACCAGTTCGCCCGAGGACTCATGCTTCAGCACGGTGCCGGGAACAACGGACGAGGCGTCGTCGAGAATCAGCGACGTACCGCCGGTGCCGGGGGAGTTGGTGAGCGCGTAACGCCCCAACGTGCGGGCTTCCTCGAACCAGTTGAAGGCCGTGTCCATCGCGGACTCGGACTGCATACCGGCCGTGAGTCCGAACAGCGGCGCGTTGCCGTCGGGGTAGACCTGCAGGATGGTGCTTGCGAAGTCGCCGGTACGTGTGCCAACGATTCCCTGATCAGACGTGTAAAGGCCGGGCACCGCGTAGCAGATGCTTTTCGCGAGGCGGTCAGCCACAAAGTTTTCAGCAGTGCTGAATCCGTTCATGTGTCGCTCCTTGTGTAGCTGGCGCCTCGCGTCAGCGTTGGGTTATTTGAGTCCGAAGTAGTCAGACCAGTCAGTGCGGTTGGCGTTTCTGCTGCCGCCCGCAAAGTTGGGATTCAGGTCGCCACCATCTTCCGGAAAAACGGCGCCGCCTGCTTCGCGGGCCAGATTCCTGATGTACGCCTGAGTCACTTCCACGGCCTTTTCCTTCGATCCGTGCTTCTTCATCGCCTGCGTGAACACCTGCGAGATGACAGGGGCCAGTACAGGATTCGCAGCTTGTGGGATTTTCTGAACCAGATACTGCTGCTGTTCGCGATTGTTCAGCGTCGTACCAACGTCGTTCTGAAACTGCTGAGCCATTTCTGCCTTCAGCTGCTTGAACATGTGTCCCACAACCGTCAGATTCGCCCGGAAAGATTCCCGGAGGAGGCCGTTGATCTGCTGGTTGAATCCATCGATGTTGCCATCGGCGAGTTCCTGCATGGTCTCCGGCTTCATGGCGACTCCGAAGTCGAGCGTTTTGATTGCTTCATCAAACTGCGCGACAGGATTCGCCTGAGTCTCTGACGTCGTACTTTCAGCCGGAGGAGTCCCAGACGCTTTGGTTTCCTCCGGCTCGACCCAAAGATTACCAAGATCGAGGGGGTCTTGTCCAGCGTTATTATCCACACCGCCCGGATTCCCCGCGGAATTGTTGCCTCCCTGCGCAGGAGGAGTCCCGGTGTTACCGCCGCCGCTACCGCCGCCAGCGCCTTCATCCGGCGGGCTGCGGTAGATACGCTGCATGAGTGACTTATTCCGAATCAGCATAGTTCAGGTCTCCTGTGAACTTAACGAGTTGTTGCCAATGGGCCAGTGCGGTGAGTATCTGACGCGCATGGGCGGCCAGGTTCTCTGACTCAGGATCTAGGCCCTGAAGTTCTTGAGTCAGAAGATTGATATTGAGTTCCGCGAACGCAAGGATGGCACCCTTTGCCTGTATGAGTCCGTGGACCATGACCGCGTCAATGGCGTTTTCAGCGGTCGGGTGGATGAGATTCATAGCTACGCTCCTGCGGGAGGCGCTTCTCCGCCCTGTCCCTGCGCTGCCGCCGCGCCCTCAGCAAGCTGCTGTTGCTGTTCAGGAGTCCGCCGGAACTGCGACAGGTCAACGTCGATATCAAGATGCTCGCCAATGGAATCAAGCATGCCGAGCACGTCAATTTCGCCGAGGGCTTCCCGCGACTGAATGACGCGATCGAGGATGTTCATCATGAACGTCGCCGCTTGCTGCCGGTCCAGCGTCTTGAGTCCCTGGCCGATCATGTAGGACAAGTCGACCGAGTTCAGCGACTTCGGGTCGAATTCGACTTGCTGCCCTGTGTCGTTGTCAGTGAACTCCACCGACGGCATGAACTGCTGGATGTTTTGAACCATATGACGCCGCGCGGGCTTGTAGGCTTGCTCGTCGATGAGTCGTGCCAGCTTCTGCTTGCGTCCGTTGGCGCCTTGCAGCACGGCCTGGACTTGATCGGTGACAGCGCGGTCAATTGACGCAATCTGTGCCGGGTTGCCCTGTACAGGGAAGAACTTCTCCTGCACCTCAAGAACCGTAGCAATGTCCTGAATGTTCTGCTTCGTGTCGAGATAGTTGTTGTCGTGATACACATGCTTGCGAATGTCGTCATCCATGCCGAGCATGTTTACAGGGATTCGCGCCACAACTTCGCCGTCAGGAATGGATTCGAGATCCACCTTCGACTTGTTGTAGTAGGTAATGCCCCAAAGATTCTTGCGCACCGCCTTCTTGTGCGTGTTCATGAGGAAGCTGGCGAACACCTGGAATGGGTCCATCAGTTCGCCCATGGACTTCAGGATTCCTGCGGAGTCCGGGTAGGGATTCGCGACGTAGACAGGAAGTTCCTGATGCAGGTTGACTTGCCGCGCAGCCGCCACGATGTACTTGTCGTTGCAGATGACGATTCGCCAGACTTCCAAGCCGTCGCGTGTTTTGTCATTTTGCGGCGCGAGTCCGAACATTTTCGGTGTGATGTGAATGTACATCGTGACAAATTCCAGCTGGCGCTGAGTCTCGGCCGGAGCGCCGCTGGCGCCGAGGTAATTCCGCCAGTAGTTTTGCCCGCCCGGCAGCGCGTTGCCTGCGATATCGTTGATGGAGATTCCGATCTCGCTGATGGGGTCACGATACCAGACGCACTGCGTGTTTGCATGCGATGCTTCCTTCAGCGCGGCGTCCATGTTGTAGATGATTCCCTGCTGATGCAGGCGCTGCGAGGTGAACAGATTCTTGAGTTCCGCGAACGCGAAGAACTCGCCGTTGCTGTAGCACTTGGTTCCGGGGACAGACGGGTCAAGGAACAAGTTGTACATGTCCAATGACTGCATCTCGTTGCCCGCCCAAACGACTTCGGTGCCGATTTCCGCCTTCCCGTTTGCAGCCTGCGTGATTGTGTTCTGAGTCATTTCCTTCCAGCGGGTCGTGAAGGCCGCCATGTTGTACTTTAGCGAGTCCATGAGGTGCTTGTGTGTTTCCTCATAGTAGCCGAACACGCCAGCGGAGCGATTCATCACTTCCGTGAAGCCCGTCACCAACGCTTCCTTCTGCCGCTGTCTGCCGATGCCGTGGAAGAATCCGCTCTGCGGTGCGAACACTTGCAGGAAGAACGTCACGGCGTCATCGAGCGTCAGCAGAGTCAGCGGGAGATTGCTGTCCTGCGCGATGGGCTTCCCGGTGCGGTTACGCTTGCGCTCCGCCTTGCGCTCTTCTTCGTTCTCGAGAATCCAACCCGCGATGTTTCGGTCGATTTTGGCAATTCGACCGATGCGAGCATCACGATCAGGCTTGGCCGATTCCAGCCGCTGCTTGATGTATCGCAGCAGCTTGTCGTGATTCATCACGTTCCGCGCAGGATGCCCCGGAGGGAAATCGCGGGCGCGCGCAAGGGTGGGGAGGTCGGGAATCATCAAGGGTTCGTCACGCATCCGCTATCTCCATTCCGTATTTAGCGACTCCTGGCCGCCCCAGTTGTTCAGGGTCTAGGCCCTGCCATTTGTCAAGAATCATTGTCATGTACATCGTCAGCATGAGGAGGCCGTACGCGCACGAGTCAATGAGGTCGTCTTTGTTCTTCCGCTTCGTGCGGTCATAATGCGACAGCTGTGCTGCGATTCCTATGTCGCCACGCGGCAATGCGTAGCCGCCCTTCGCAATCAAGGATACCCACGCGCCGATGCGCTCAGCTTTCTGAGTGATACCTGCTGGCAGCGCGTGAATTTCCAGGACTTCTTCAAGGTGGTCCTGAATCGCGTACAGGCGAAACAGGGTTCCAAGCGCTCCCTGCGCCGCTACGCTTTCGATTCCCCACAGCCACGCACGCCACTCACGCGCGAGTTCGCGAGCGACAAGATACAATCCGTACTCGTCCCACTTGCCGACGCGGTAGTCTACGACCATGGGTGGAGCGTAGCGAGGAATCACATGCACCACAACGGCGCAATCGTCTGCGGACGTTTTCTCGCTGAACGCGGGATCAATTGTGATGAACGCGCCGATGATATCAGCAGCGTCGGGAATGTCCGCGTACTTGAGTCCGTCAGTTGCGAATCCATTGACTCCCGCGCCGGGCATGTTCATCATCTCGGCGAACCAGCCCTCGACTTGTCCGAGGTCTTGGTATTCTTCGAGGTCCGCAGCAAGGACTTCTAAGGGCCAGCGGTCTGGCCAGAGTGGTGACAGCGTTCCGTCCTCGCCGAACACAAGGGAGCCGAGAACCACAGGATTCCAGTTTGGGCGCTGCGACAAACGAAACAGGAGACATGTGTTGCTAATCATGTTTCCTAGCCAGATGACCTTGCAGCGTCTCCCCATGGCCTTCAGGAAGGTACGAAACATCCACGTGTCCAGCTTCTTCTGAAGCATTTCGGTGGCCGTGTTATCAATATCTTCAAGGTCGTCCACGACTGCGATGTCAGGGCGTGCGTTATCGACGTTGATTCCTCGCATCTGCTGTCCTGCACCGGCGGCGCGCAATATGCAACGCTTCGTGCCGATGGAGAATATCCAGAGTCCGATGGTTTCTGATTCTTTGTGAATCTCAATCTCGCCGAACAAGGAAACAAAGTTGGGAGATTTCATGTATTCCATAATGTCTCGGCACGCGCCGATCGCAATTGTGGACGTGTTGGAGAGATACACAGCGAATCGGTAGTCGCTGAACAGGAAATACCAGAGGACTGCCAGCTTCGCCAGCGTGGTTTTCGCATGATCGCGAGGGATCGCCAGCAGGACTCGCGCTAGTGTATCGTCCTTGAGTCGATCGAAGATTGTCTTATGAAACTCGGGAACAGGAAACGCAAGATGCTCCGCGAGAAATACCTCGATGAACACCTCGCTTGATTCCTTCAGCAGATGCTTGATCGCGTCAAAGTCGACGAGAACCTGCTGCGTGTCCGCGTTGGGACCTGCCCCCGCACTGACTCCGTCAATGTCTTCCTCGAAATCGCTTTGCCGGAAATCGTTCACGAGTCAATGTCCCCATCCAGCGGCGTGTCGAAGGAAATCTCAAACAGACTTTTCGGGCGCGCCGTCTTCTGCCGAATCGCGGTTGACGGAGAGGTGGACACATTGTTGGGTACACGTGGAGACTCGTGTGTAGGAATCTCCATGTCGATGATTTCATCCTTGACTCGACGGCGCCCCAACAGCGCGTTGACTGCGTTCATGTCGGGCCGTCCGTTGGGATTCAGCTTGTCAATGTTCACGCTGATTTTGCGTTCTTCCGCGATTGAATCCCCGGAGGCGAACTTCTGCACAATGCGCTCCGTAAGGACCAGCGGGATTCGCGTTCCCTGATTCCCGTCAAGCACACGGGGCGTGTTGCGCACCCGCCGAATTGCCTTGTTGGCAACAGCAGCGACTCGCAGATTGAGGTCCGGGTCTTTGTTGAACTTGAGGGCGAACGCGAGATTCCCCAGGGCTTTGTGTTCGAGGTCATCCCAGCCTTCGTCTGTCTCAACATCCCGTTTCGCAGTCGCTCCCTGTGCTTCGTCCTTGAGTTGCAGGAACACCGGGTGCGTTTGGAGAGTCGCGAACTCGTCCTGACTCAGGTCAAAGCTTTCGCAAATGGCGGACGCGGAAATCCCGTACACCATATACTTCGCCACAGTCCGCACATGCTCCAGCGGAATCGGCAGCTCATTGACGTCTTTAGTCAGCGCGTTCACGCTTCAGTTCCTTTCAATTCCCGGCATTCCAGTACGCTGGCGATTCATTAGGAACCTGCTGAATTTTTTGCGCAACAGAATGAGAGAGCCATATTTACCCTGCCGGGCGGCAGATTCTTTAGGGGGGAGTACCCCCGGCCCTGCGTCCAGCTGCTGTTCCAGCGCAGTGAGTGGCCAGTGCGCACGCTGCGCATGGAGTTGGCTGGGCCGCTGGTTGATTCAGGATGAGGCAATGGTTCACTCGTTGCTGTTGAAGGCATAGTGTGACAGCGGGCGTGCTGCGTGTCAAGATGATAGAGTATATGTAATGTTAGGGTAACTAAATGGCCTGTGAGTGTGAGGCGCAGCCTGTGTCTATGCGATCTACGATTGACTCGTTGCGCAGCAACACATTAACACGGCGCAGCGCAGCGAGCATCTTCGTTAATAACTATGAGCGCAGCGAATCATAACAGGAGCGCAGCGATAGCATGTGCGACAGCACGGCTACGCATCTTGCGAATCAACCCTGAGCGTAGCGAATCGTTAACAAAACCGAGCGCAGCGAGTTCTTACGAATTAACAATGAGCGAAGCGAACTTCATTAATCCCGAGCGAAGCGAGGAAAATTTTTTGACTAGGTGGTAACATAGGAGTCAAAAAGAAAGCAGCAAGTGATGATTTGCTGCTTTCAAGTATTCACGGCGTCGGTTGAAGTAATGACGCGGTGAGAGTGCGTAATGCCTAGCTACATCGTATCAAAAACCGCGCTGGCTGGTGCGATCCACTCGGCGGCGGTGAGACATAGGATCATGGCGAGAGTTAGGACGATGATGATGACGCAATCACGGCGCGTCTGGGCGCGGCGCTGGCGGGTGAGTTGGTGCCAGTAGTCCAGCGATGCGTCGCGAGGGTTGCGTTGGGCGCTGCAACGGCGCTTGTGATCGGTCATGGTGCGACACTCGCGTTGGCGCGAATAAGCGTCACTTTGGTGTATCCGCGCACGTTATCAACTCGGTTCTGTCCGCGCGCGTGGCTGTAGGTGTAGCCATGCTGAGTGATAAGGCGCATCACTGCGCTGTATCCGAGCGTGGCTTCTGGCTCTGTGTGGCTGTAGCTGATCTGGATCATTGGTGTAACTCCATGATGCGTGATTGCATCGGGTCGCTGGCGACAGCGTGAACCATCGCCAGCGGGCCGCTGCAATCAGGCGTCGGTGTCGTCGTCGCTCTCGTCGGTGTCGTCGTCATCGGTGGCGAACAGGGCGTCGAGGTCGTCAAGCCCGGTGGCGTCGTCGCCAGTCGTGAACGTGACTGTCGAGCGGTTCGCTTCCCATGTGTCGAACAACTCAGTGTCGAGAACAACGTCTGTCTTTTCGTCCAGTGCCGTCCCGGCTTCCTTCTTGGCCGCGAGGTCGGCGTTGTGCTTCGCGGCAAGCTGCCTGAACAAGGAATAGGCGCGGGTGAACACTCCGGCCTTTTCCAAGTCGGGATACATCGTCTCCGCGAATGCCTCGGACTGGAGCGCCTTACGCAGTAACTCACTGTTCAGGTTGTACCGGGCGATGGCGGCCGACTTGTTCATGGTCGCCAGTACCAACGGACGCAGGGCCGAGTACGCGCCGAGGTCGATGCGGACGCCAGCGGTGCGCGTGCTGATTGCGAAGTCGTCCACGGTCACCGGGAGTTGCGCGGGAACATCCTCGGGAGCGATACCTGCATCCGGCTTGGTTGCCTGCAAGTAACGCTGCAACAGGCGGCGATTGATCCCGGTTTCCCACTGGGACGCAATCCACTCCTGCCCTTTCTCGTCGGCCATGAACTGTTCGAAAGTCGGCGCATGGGTAACGAGTAGGGCGCGATCCCGGCTGGTCTGCTTGGGCAGCTTCTCGCGCAAGCGCACGATGATGATGTTTGAATCAACCGGAAAGTCATAGGTGGGTTCCCCGGCGTCGTTCTCGATCACCGGGAGATTGATGACTTGGTCCACCGTGTCGGGTTTCAACTCCAACACCTTCTTCATGTAGGCGGCAGCTTCGGCGTGCTGCGCGGGCGCGAACACTTCACGCTGTGAGACGTCATCGAACTTGGTGAGTTTGTTGATTGTCTGCATGTCCATTGTATCGGTTCCTCAAGTGAGGCACTGCGGAATTGCGGTGCCGGTCCGGGTCTCGCCCGGTTCACACATTCTATGCGCGCTGCCGCATGTTGTCAAGTTCAAGATCGGCGGGAAACTGCGGGTTCTGGGCGAGCGTACAGCATTTCAGGCTTGTTGCAGTGCAAGCGCCGCCGGGTCGGGGGATGGTCGTGAGTGGCGGATTTCTGCCATTCTGGCGAGTTGCGAAAACCTAAAAACGGCGCTGAGTGGCTGTCTCGACGTTCTAGGTACCAGCACAGCGGGCGCGCGAGACGGCCATCAGGCGGGCGTCTGCGGGCGTTCTAGGGCCAATGAGTGAAATTGCCTAAAAAATAGGCAGGATTCCGGGCTGAAATCGGGCAATCGGCTGGCTTGGGGCGTGGAGATGCAGCGTTGCTGAGAGTCAGGGGGCATGCTGCGCAATGCGAGTCGTTGGGGCATGGAGATATTACACTTACAGTACATTACACGTTTCTGGAAACCGGGTGCCCCTACCCACCGCCATCACAGTGCAAACATTACACCCCGTCAGGACTCGTACCCACAGCACTCCCCTGTGACCCGCAGGGGGCGTGGAGACTTCCAGTGACTCACCTATCTAGATACAATTAATTCAATTTCTTGACACCCCTAAAGGTTCTTCTGTCCTCGGAGTGCATGGGAGTGTGTGGACACATGGAGTGGATGGGAATCGCGAGGGCATGTAATGTTCACACCTTGTGATGGTAGGATACCCCCACCCCCCGGTTTGAAAATCGTGTAATGTAAGGTAATGGTAATGTTTGAACGAGTCCTGAGGGTGAACCAGTCAGCGAAGCAACGGGATTGGTAACAGTGACAACAGTGACAACAATGCAAATCACAGGCACAAACGCTTGCTTATTGATTCGGTAATTTATTTGTAATAAAGTTGTTGACAAACATTCGCAACTATGGTGTAATTGTGGTTGGCGCAAAGCGCCTAGTGTCTATCACATGACTCACGGAGTGTTACCAATGTCTGAATCAACATCAACTCTTGATACCAAACTCAAGCAACTCGCCGCGTTAGCTTCGCAAGATGCAACTCTCGCGAGTGAAACTGACAACTTGCGTTTCTGGCAAAATCTCGCCGCTTCGCACAGTGATACATTCAACTTTTTCAACTCCTACTGCTCGCGCACTGGCCGCGTTATCGCAACGCTAACTCCCGACGCGCAAGCACAGCTTTTGCAAGTCGCCAAGCTGACAGTTGGCGACGACTCGCAGGACGAAATCCTTCTCTATCTGCAAGATGCCTGCTTGCTTCACATGCGTCCCGCGCCAGCGTGGCAGCGTGTTTCATCTGAGTCAATCCAACACCTCGCCGAACTTGACCCAACGGGCGCTTGCGTGTTCCTGTTGTCGCGCTGCTTTGGCTATGAGTCAGCAACGTTTCGCACGCACGACGCGCCTTATATCCTGCGCCGCAACGAGTGGATTATCTCCACATTCAATCAACTCTCGACGCCTGCGTATCAGCTTCACGTCAAGCCGTTGTTAACCTATCTCATTCGCATCGAAGGCAACGTCGGCCTGAAGCATTTGCGAAAGCTGGACAAGTGGACGGCCAACTCAGCCCTCCCTGAAGCAACGCAACTCGTTGACCATTTGCACCGTGAGTTATCAATAATGAACGGCAATTGGAAACATACGGTTCGCAACCCTAACCCGTATCATCGGTACAATTACACCGGCACTGATTCAATGTTCCGTCGCGCTTACCTTGAGTTGGAAACGAAATCCACTCGCCGTGAGTTGCAAGAGGAACGCGAACGCAATCGCCCGACTTCAACGCTTGGCAAGATGCGTGAAGCACTCGCAGGCATCGGCGATGACTTGTTCGCGGACATTGATGCATCCATTCCGGGAACGCCAGCGCACGCGCCAGCAGCAACTCGCAAGCCCGCGCAGGCTGTGCCCCCGCAACCACTCACAACACCCAAAGTCACCATCACCACTCGCGGGGTGACCACCACCGTCACTCCTCCAAAGGCAGAGCAAGCCGCAACTCACGCTCTCGGCAAGGCTCCCAAGTTGGTTCACGCGCCGCGCAGCAAAGCGCAAATCGCCCGCAACCTTGAACAAGTCAAGGCGATGCTGGCCCGCGTACAATTCAAGAAGGACTAACGCAACCATGAGTACGCAAAAGCCAAATCCCAAAGACTTGCTTGCGAGACTGCAAGCGCGAGTGAACGCACGTGTGCCCGCAACCACGCCAGCACCAACGCCAGCGGTTCCCGCGCCAGCGATTCGCAAAGTGCAACTTCCTGTTTTCAAGGTGACTCCCAATGTCAGACTCCCGGCGGTTGACGCAACGCCACCGAAACTCGTCACGACTCAAGCAACGCCTGCAATCCCACGAACAAGCGAAAGCCCGGGAATCCCGGCGTATCCAGCGGGAGAAACTAAAGCGGCAGAAGCGAATCGCGAAATTGCTGAAGCGCGGGCTGTTGGACATTCCTCTAGAGGACTGACTCTCGAAGAAATGGAAGCAGTCTGGGCGGAAGCTGCGGAAGCGGAAGAACTCGTTGTGACTCACGAGACTCCCGCTGCAACGCAACCGGCGGCACCGCTCCCAACTCCCGAGAAACTCCTTTCCACTCGCGAAGCGATGCAACTCGCCGAGATTCCCGTTCTCAAAATCTCACGAAGTGATGCCGCTCGCGCAAGCCGCGCAGCCCGGCTGCTCCATGACGACTCAATTCAACTTGACGCCTCGCAACTCGCAGCAGTCGAGGGGCTTCGCCATGTGACTCACGGCTGCCTCACCGGCGCGGCGGGTACCGGCAAAACCACCACGACAAAGGCAATCATCGACGCGATTCAGGACGACTTGTCCACCATCGACTTGAACACCTACGGACGTTCTCCTGAATCCGACGGCAGCGACCCCGACGCACCGCAGCGACTCGTACCATCCATCGTGATGTGCGCGTTCACGGGGCGTGCCTCCCAGATGATTAAGAAGAACTTCCCCGAATCGTGGCATGGCAACATCATGACGATTCATCGGATGCTCGCCTACTACCCTGAGTACTTCGATGAAGAGGACGAAGTCACTGGCGATTTGAAAACCAAGCGGCGATTCGTTCCCGGTTACACAATCTCCAACAAGATGCCATGGCAGGTGATTCTCATCGACGAAGCCTCCATGCTATCCGTTGAACTGTGGGACAACATCGTTGCGGCGATGCGGCCCGACTGCCGAGTCTACATGGTTGGCGATATCAACCAACTCCCGCCAGTCAACGGGCGTTCAATCTATGGCTTCGCAATGGCAGCATGGCCGTCGTTCGAACTCACCGAGATTCATCGCCAGAAAGGCGAACACAATCCCATCGTTGATAACGCGTGGCGAATCCTGCAAGGCAAAGTGCCGCAGGCTGCTGGCGCGCGCGTCGTTTTCTCGAAACTCGAAACTGATTCCGTGAAAGCGCAGCCGCAAGTATTCCGCACCTTGCAGTACATGCGAGACAAGGGACTCTTTGACCCGCAACAGGACACTGTAATCACGGCAATCAACGGGCGCGAGAAAATCATCAAGAAGCAAAAGCGGATGCCGCTCGGCTACCAGTTGGGGCAGCACCCACTCAACGAGTCCCTCGTCCACATGTTCAACGCGGATGCAAAGCGCCTATTCGTTGACGCGGGGCGAGAGATTCTCCACTTCGCGATCGGCGACAAAGTCATGGTGACGAAGAACGACTGGACGCAAGGAATCACGAACGGCATGACCGGAACCGTGGTCGCCATGACCGAACAGGCAGGCTACCAAGGCAAGCTGTCCAATGCTTCAGGCCGCGAGTTGTCGCAAAGCGAGATCGACCGACTCTTTGAAGATGCCGCAGCAGACGACACGTCAGTCAGCGATCAGCGTTCAGCGATTCAAGATGAAAAAGACAAACGCTTGCGCGGCCCGTCCAACTACTCAATCACCGTTGACTTCGGGGACATTGGCGAAGTCACGTTCAACACGATCAGCGAAGTTGGCACCTTGCAACTCGCGTATGCAATCACCTGCCACAAGTCACAAGGCGGGGAATACCGCACCGTTGTCATCATCGTGCACGCGTCGCACGCGAAGATGATTAACCGTGAGTGGCTGTATACAGCAATCACTCGCGCGAAAGAGAACGTCGTGTTTCTCTACAGCGAAACCGCGATGTACTCAGGAGTCGGCAAGCAGTCCATCAAAGGCAAGAACCTCGCCGAAAAGGTCGACTCATTCAACAAGTTGATGGCGGACGAATTCGTTGTCACGCCAACCCTCATGCCGTCAAGGAGTCTGTGAAATGCGTAGCAACACTAAAGGCACGCGACTTATCAAAGCCGTAATTGAGGCGGCGGAAGAAGCAGCGTTCAACGGTGCTCGCGAAGCAGCAGTAGCTGCCGAATACACGAGGCACAAGATGGAAACGGAGAGCCGCCTGATCCAGTACGTCCTCGATCTCGAATCACAGGTGCGTGCCAAGGAGAAAAGCAATGCAAAATGACCACGACGACTACAACGAATCAAACGATCGCGAGGGCCGAATCACAAACGGCAACGACCTGCAACGCTACTTGCTCGCAGGCAACTCACGATTCACAATCGTTTCCGCAAAAACGCGGACGCGATACACCTACCGCGTTTCCCTCGCGGACCGCTGGTGGGGCGATACCACCGACAAGTGGTTCGTGTCTGTCCTCACGAGTCCCGACGACTACACCTACATGTGCCTCGTGTTCAGCGATTACACCTGCAAATGGACTCGGCGCAGCAAGATCTCCGAAGATGCGCCCAGCGCAGTCGCGTTCAAGTATCTCATGAATCAAATCATCGCCCGCAACAACGAATTTGGCCGCGACGCGGACGGCAATTTCGCATGGAATCTTCCCACCGTGATCGAGTTCTATCACTCGGGGCGTTGCGGTCGCTGCAATCGCGTGTTGACCGTCCCTGAATCAGTCATGAACGGTCTCGGCCCTGAGTGCGCCGGGAAAGTAGGAGATATTTAACATGACTCATTCCCGTTACGTCCTCTGCATCCACTATCTCCCCGACGCGGACGTGTTGGTTGACACCGTCGATGAAGTCCTCAGCGACATGGGACTCGTCGCGTGGCACAACATGGCAACGTGTCAGTTCTACCTCTCTGAATCAGAGTGGAAAACGGTCACGCAACTGCGCAATTACTCCACTCCTTACAGGGGCAAGAAGATCGTGAGCCTGACTGCAATGCGCGTGTGGCTGACAGGAATCAAACCCGCCAGCATCCGCGAAGTGCACGCAGCCGACCTGCAAACGCGCACCAACATAGGAATCGCGATATGAAACGCATCACCCAAGTCATCCTGACCTACAAACCCGGCCCGCGCGACGCCGAGTTGTACCCCGCCGCAGTCATATCAGCGGAGCCAAACCAACGACTCAACGTCATTGTCTACTCCCACATGATTTACATCGGAGCGACAACACTCCGGGACGACGGCCACATCGACTCGCGGGGCTACGAAATCCCGTTCACCTTACTCGACTCATTCGAGTGCATCATCGCGGACATCGCGGACGCAAGCAGCAGCTCCCGGTCCTGACACATGGCCGTCTACGCGCTGCATTGCTCACAGTGTAACTGCGCCATGGGAATCGCTTCAGTTCCCATGGCCGTCTGCAAGTCGTGCGCGCTCAAAGCCCGCGAAGCGTACCTCGTGCAACGTGGTGATTGGGGGCCGCGCAATGACTTCATTCGTCTCATTGACTCATTGCAGATGCCCAAAAGTATCTCCGATTCGCTGAGAAAAAAGTAACTTTGGGGTTGACAGTTGCTGTCATCTCACGCTAAACTAACAGCCCCTGTGGTGCGTCTGCCACGGAAAGGAATCAAATGTCTGACAAACCTGAACTAGTTGAATTGGAGTTGGGCGCGGCTACGCCCGACATAATCCACGCAGTCCTCAAACTACTCATGCAGGAGACACAGAGTCGAGTCGCCGTTCCCTACACGGAAAGCGATTCCTCTGAGTCCCTCATCACACGTGTTCGCACGGGCATGAGTCGTGCACGCAAGAGTGCCCGCGCAAAACTGGGGTCGCACATGCGGCACTTCAAGTTGGGAACCGAAGTAGACGAAGTGAATCGCATCGTGTACTTCTGGCCCTATCAATCAAAGTCGGATTTCCTCAACGAGAAATTCCTTCTGTCGGGGATGCCGCAATGAACGATCTGTTGAAGAAATTGCAGAGCGGGGCGACTCCCGTTGCTGCACCGAAACCACCTGTGACTCCGACAGTGCCGCTGGTCCCGGCACAGGCCAAGCCGCTTGTCCCGGTGAAGCCCGGAGTCCCTGTGGTTCCCAAGGCGCAAGTTGTAGTTCCCGCCAAAGTGACCACCTCCGTCACGGCGGTCGAGCGTACGGAGCAACCTGCACCTGCGGAAGCGAAGCCCCCTGCTGTGAATCCTGTTCAGCGCAGCGTGCCAACCACGTTGATGCCGAATGAGATTCCAGCGGGGGCCGAGCCGCCCGATGATCCCGCCGCGAAGGCATTCATCGAAACAATCACATCCATCACCGAGTACTATGATAATCCATCGGCACTCTCAGGAGTCCTTCGGACAATCATGCTTGAGCTTCACGCGAAGCCGCAGTACATGCAGATGGTGAGTGATGAGAACATTCACAACATGGTACGCGCGATGCGGGAGACTCTCGGCATGACTCAAGCAGTCAAGGCCGTGAACAAAAGCAAGGGCGGCGGGGCCAAGCGCAAGGCAACAGGAACCATTGCCAACAGCAGTGACCTGATTGCTGCCGCCGCTGACTTCGACTTTGGGGTTTGATTCAATGACCAACTCCACCGAACGTCTCCCCATGTACATATCGCACAGCTCCCTCGGACTCCTGTCCTCCTGTGCGCGCAAATTCGAGTTCAACAAAGTGATCCTCGCCGAGGACGAAGTGCGTCTGATGGACCGGGGCGTCGCTGCGGATGCGGGCACTGCGATTCACATCGGGTACCAGTCCTACTTGCGCGATCGCGATGTGGACAAGGCCGTCTGGAATCTCATGTGCGCGTACCCTCTGGACATTTGCTACGACAACATGGATCCTCGGAGTCTTGAGGCGTGCGTGAACACCCTGCTTGCAGCAATCGACAGCAAGTTGATGCAGGAATGGGAACTGATTCAAATCAAATGTCTCGATGGGGTGACGCGTGATGCAGTTGAAGTCCCTTTTGAAATTGTGCTCGATGGAATCACACTCCCTGACGGACGAGGAATTAGCTTCATCGGTTACATTGATGCGATTCTCTGGTCGCGGTTCAGTGACGTTTACAATACATGGGACATTAAAACACATCGTCATTCCATGCGTGACCAGACCGCGAAATTCAAATTCTCGGGGCAGCAGATTCCCTACGGAATCATCCTCGAATACATCCTCGGGAAACGAATCACGCAGTTCGAAGTAACGTATCTCAATATGTTTGTTGACGTTCTCGAACCCGACATCAGCGTGTACCCGTTCATCAAGACTCGCGAGGAGATCGAGGACTGGATTGTTAATGTCCTGTTGGAAGTGAAACGCCTGTGGCACTTCATGAAAACCGAACACTTCCCAAGGACTCAGCACGGCTGCCTCGCGTTCAACTACCCGTGCAAGTTCCTCGACGTTTGTGACGTGCGCGAACGCGACAAAGTCAAACGACTCCTGTTCTTGGAACAGGGCGACAACATGAAACCGGCGGGCAAGTTCACCCCGTGGATTCGTGCCAAGCTGGAAGTACCGGAGGCGCTGCGCCCATGAAAACTATCGCAACGATTCTGTTCTTGACTGGCGTCGTCCTAGGATTCTTCTTGGGGTGCGCCGCCATGACCGCTGCGTTGCAGCACTGAACCAAGGGAACGCCACAATGACGACACGATACCCCCACGTATTTAAGTTGAGTCCCATTACCCACATGACGTATACATGCACGCACTGTGGGGTGATGCGTATGAATCGGGGCGAGGACACCGACTTGTCTGGTGATTGCGTAGTTGCGCGGCACAAGATGGAATATCAAGGCACGGAACGCGCGCGCATGGCAGCGCGCAACCCCGGATTCATGTACGATCAGTTCAGCAAGACTGAAGCAGAGCGGAATCCCGGAGTCGGCCAGCAGGTCCGCGACTTCCACCTTGCGTTCGGGCAGGCCGCGCCTGAGTTGCCGACCGTGCCGAGTCGCGAGCTGCGGGAATTCCGCGAGAAGCTGGAGGACGAAGAAGATGACGAACGGCGCGCTGCCGAGTCTTATCTTCTGCTTCCGCGCACCGCATCGGACTCCGAAGCCTTGCTTGACGCGTGGACTCAGGTAGCCGACGCCATCGGCGATGAGCTGTACGTCAAGTACGGGCGCGCAGTCAGCTACGGACTCCCGATCGACAAGATTCTCCAGATCATCCACGAAGCGAATATGGAGAAGCTGGGGCCGGACGGCAAGCCGATGCTGAATCAATGCTGCAAGCATGACGAGATTCATCACGTACTACACGAGGAATGCAGTGTGCCGAAGCATATGATTCGTCCTGATCTGCCCAAGGGCAAGGTACTCAAGCCCGAAGGTTGGGTGCCGCCGGATGAACGAATCAAGGCGCTGCTGCGTCCGCTACTCGCGGAAGGTAAGGAGGCGGGCGATGAGTGACGCGACGGAGTCGGGCTGGCTGGTTGAAATGGTTGAGGTGGCCAGCGCCATCAACCTTTTGTCTGTTGGAGAGTTGCCATGAAGTGCTACGGCGTATCCCGCGTGTCCGATAACCCACAAGCGTTGCTGGTGTCATTCTCACAGCGCCTGACGGACGAACAACTGCGGTTCTTCCACGAGGTGTGCAATCGCACCGCACCGCTGCTGCCCGAGGATGAGGAGTCCAATCTGCACCTTGTGCCGAAGGTGCAGCCATGACCGACGAACTCACCACCCTCCGCGCCCGCGTGGCCGCACTGGAGTCGGAGGCAGCAGCACACAAAGAAAGCGCGGGACTGGCTTATGCGGAAGTCTACAAGGCGAAAGCCGAGAATGCCCGCGTGGCCGCACTGGAGTCACCCGTCCCGATACTGTTGTTTTGCCCGAAGTGCGGACTCCAACATGTGGATACGGCAACTTCCGACTGGGACAATCCTCCCCATAAATCCCATCTTTGTCTTG
>Ga0210043_1000341_pt1 | contig 49229 bp, 45 predicted proteins | sample CryGeymet201501t_FD_183990 | JGI IMG/M metagenome (GOLD analysis project Ga0210043, IMG submission 183990) | Groundwater microbial communities from Crystal Geyser aquifers in Utah, USA - Crystal Geyser metaG 2015-01t (SPAdes) (version 2) | ecosystem: Environmental > Aquatic > Deep subsurface >... | reverse complement strand
TCCGGTCGGTCTTAAGTGCCTCAATTGAGCACTTAAGAATGGGTTATTACATTGATACCCTCAAAATATGTATGACAACACAGGAAAGACTGAGCTAGGATAAGACAAAATAAAGTGTGAGGAAGCCTGGGAGGCTTCCGCAAGAGGTTGCTAGATATTTTTACAAAAAATATCAACAACCTGAACAGCTTCTGTAAGAAGTATTGCTGTCGATGAAGCTGATACAACTATTTAGACACGTTAGAAATTGTTGAAATTAAAACTTCCTATTTCTAACGTGACAGGATTTCAATGTTAAAACAAAAACAGCGCGGCCGAAGGCCGCGCTGTTTTTGTTTAAGTAATAACAATCCTACCCACACGGAGCTTGAAACAGGTTGGTTGAATTAATGTTTACATTACAACCAGCGTAGCCAGCTTCGGCGTTTAGAGCCAAGAGAAGAGGAATAAAAGCCGGGTGTTGAGGATCACCCTCCATAACGTTGGCCATAATATTGGCCGCTGTGTTTACTCTGGTAGCAAAAGTGTTGTTGGTACGGAAAATATTTTGCATATCAGCCGAAGCCAAAGTTTGAGCGGTCGTTAAAGGACTACCGTTACTTTGGTGATAAAGAATAAACTGGGTTTGTACTAGAGGTATATTGTTATAGATATGACTTATGTCTGTTATATATTGTTGACTAGCACTACCTACACTACTCAGTGAAAGGGGGGTTTGCCCAGCAGCTTGTCGGACTTGGTTAATATCAACCACAATTTGACTTAGTTCAGCTTGGGTAATTATACCAGCACTAGCGAAAGCTGAGGCGGTCTTTAATCTAGAATCGTCCGCCACGCTACTCATGTTTATAACAGCCAGTTGATTTGATAGAAATGTGTTTGGCACTCCAAGAGTGTTTGCTACTCGACTTTGTACGCCAGCTCCGACATTGGAGTAATTACCGGAAGATGTATCAGGTACACCTGGAAGCGAATCGGAACCGCCTGGGTTTCCTAATCCACCGCCGGTACCTCCGCCAACTGCAGTATCATTAAATCCTCCTGATCCACCAGAACCAACACCAGAACCACCGGTTGGTGTACTTGGTCCACCGCCGGTGAAGCCACCGCCAGGGTTAGGAGTAGGCCCAATAGCGATACCACCGGGGTTACAATTTGGATCATAATCAGGACAAACAATACCGCCAAAGGTATTAAAACCAAATAACACTATTATTAAATTAATAATGCCCCACATAGCGAGAACCACTACAAAGCCAATAAGGCTCCAGATAAGATACCGACGAGCACTTTCACGACCGTCTTCAGAATCACTCTTCCATATAAAATAACGAGTTATATTAATGATGAACGCGATAAAAGCAATCGTTATTAAAAACGGTATTATATATGTGTTAAAAGCGCCGTAGATGTCGCCAAGCATTGATTGTAGGGTCATTACTAATATTGTACATGAATGAATGTTTGGTTAATCAAAGATACCCCCTTAGGAAGTGTATTGTAGAATGGGTAATATTTTGGTAGTATTGGCGAGCTTTTGGGGAGTTTCCTCAATGTATTTTTAAATAAAAATCAAAGTGCGGCTGTATGTTTTACATACATCCCGCAAGTTCGAATAAAGTATGAGCAAGCTCCTATTTTACTTCTCACTTGCGGCTGTAGCTATTGAAAGCAAACAGTTTTGCTTTCAATACGCTCCGAAGGAGTCGCCGATGTTTACAAGGCGAAAGTGATAGAGATTTAAAAATAGAAAACAGTGTGCGGCCGTAGCTCAGTTGGTAGAGCAGTCGCCTGATACGCGAAAGGTCCTAGGTTCAAATCCTAGCGGCCGCACACTGAGTTTTATTTTTAAAGAGTTGCCTGACTCCTTACAGGAGCTATTCAGGTTGTTGATATTTTTTGTAAAAATATCTAGCAACCTCTTGCGGAAGTGTCCCACACTTCCTCACGCGAAAGGTCCTAGGTTCAAATCCTAGCACTCGCACAAAATTAAAAATTGCCCCCCCAAGGCTTTTTTATTTGTGCTAGGGCTAGGCACAGCTTTACGAGAGTAAAGCGTTGTGCGATTTGAAAAAGCTTATCAGATATTTCAGAGAAATATCGATAGCTTGTACAGAACGTGTAATGTTGACCTAGAATTAAATGACTAAAAGGAATATTAATTCGGAAATACTCCTGTGGTGCAAATCCTAGCGTGGAAATGTCTCCCAGACATTTCCACCACTTTGATTTGTATTTTCGATATAACAGTCGCCTGATTTCTTAAATAACAAAGGAGAGGCCTAGGTAATACCTAGGCCTCTCCTTTGTTCTTCGAAATAACTCTTTTGGAAGCAGCGCGGCCCGCAGGGCCGCGCTGCTTCTGTCTACTCTCGCTCTCCCGCTAATCTATCCAACTCCGCTTCAAGTAAATCTAATCGTGCCGAGTTGTCGTTGCTGATTTCTGTCAAACGACTGCTATTATTGGCCAACTCATTTGTGGTTGAGTATAACTCCATAGCTAAAGCTCCCACAAAAATAGCAAAACCAATAAAAATAGCCCAGGCGACATACGGAAAAACCTTGTATTTTTCTAGTGTGTAATTCATGTCTAAAGTATATAGCATTAAGTCAGTATTTCTGTATGATAGCTATGGACAAATAAAGGAGACAAGCATGGGCTTTAGTCTGACCTGTATGATCTACAGTCCGGTTAAACGGGACGATCTGGCTCCAGGAGTGGTGCTGTGGCATCCTGATGAGGTTTTTGACTGCAAATACATCAATCGACAAGTGCAAGCTGTCGTCGATGATGGCAAAAATATAGAGGGTGACTACTATGTAGAAAACCCGCACACCCTGGTGGGTACAGCCATGATCACGCTTTTATACAAGCGCTTTCCAGGCTACGCACGCGAACAAGGTAAGAGAATTTTTGCACCACCGTTTCTGTTGGAAAAGATGTTTAGACACAACAATGAAATGTTTGAATACCAAGGGCGAGGTTTGAAATATCACGATGATGTGAGGCAGTGGCTTAAAAATCTCAAAGCTGGTGGCCATCGTCTTCTTCCCAAGGAAGGAATGCAAGGCACTATGTGGCCAAGTTTGATTGAGCAGACACAACATAACAACGAAGATCCTGATGATGTTACTGAGATCAAATGGTTTATCGGTAGCTGTCCTTTCTGTTGGGCTCCCTGTAGTGTTGTGTCAGACTGGCTAGATGACTTTTGGCAACGCGAGTCCACCTCTCGTCTGATGATGGATAATCATTCTCGCGCAAAGGCACGTTTACGAGGTTGGCATGAGCAGTTGCGAGCCTACAGCGTGACAGGCTCATATCTTATATGTGTGTTTCGTAGCTACAACGAGTATCTCCTTTGAGGTACTCGTTTTCTTTTTCAGTAAAAACATCCGCCTAACTATCCCCGGGCTCTTCCTACGGAAGCTGTGTTCAGGTTGTCGCTTTTTCTGGAGCGAAGCTCCAGAAAAAGCTGACAACCTCTTGCTAAGTGCTCCCAGCACTTCTCACGCCACGGGGCATTACGCTGGCGGTTGAAACACTCTGGGAGAGTGTTTCAAGGGTGTTTTTTCTAGCAAAGGTTTCGGCTCCGCCAATCTATATATTTGTCCGTAAAACAGTCTCCCAGACTGTTTTACTCCCCGCCCAACGGGACGGGGTATTCTGGACGAACTAGTAAAAATGCGTATTATACGAGAGTGAATTTTCAGGATTATTTTAAAAATAAGAAAGTAACTGTCATGGGCCTGGGGCTGCTGGGGCGTGGGGTTGGAGATGCTGCCTATATTGCTGAGGCTGGGGCGCTCGAAGTAATCGTGACTGACTTAAAGACGGAAGAAGAATTGAAAGAATCAGTAGAACAATTAAGACAATTCTCTAATGTGAAATTTGTGTTAGGTGAACACAGAGAAGAGGATTTTGCCAATCGAGATTTGGTTTTATCGAGTGCTGACGTTCATTTTGAGTCACCATATCTAAGGCACGCCCGCGAAGCGGGCGTGCCCATCAAACAAAGTGCGGCTTTGTTTGCCGAGCTAGCCAAAATTCCCATAGTCGGAGTAACCGGTACTCGTGGCAAGAGTACCGTCACCGCCATGATTCATCATGTTTTGTCGGTAGTGACTGGTGAAGAAATATTACTCGGGGGTAATGTTCGCGGGCTTTCTAATCTCCAGTTATTAAAACAAGTAAAAAACGATTCGTTGTGCGTCATGGAATTAGATTCCTGGCAACTGCAAGGCTGGGGTTGGAATAAGATGAGCCCGCAGATTGCGGTCTTTACCAACTTCATGGACGACCACCTCAATTATTATGAGAAAGGTGGAAAAAGCCGGGAGGAGGCATTGAAGCTTTATTTTGCTGACAAAGCCAATATATTTTTATACCAAGAAGAAAGTGGGGTGTTGGTGACGACGCCGGCGGTGTGGGAGATGGCCGGAAGCTTCGCTTCCGGCCAAGACATCACTCTCGGGCAAGAAATAAAGCTTGTAGATGCATCAGTCTTACCGGAGGATGCCCTTCTATCTATGCCCGGAGAACATAATCGACTCAACGCCGCTTTGGCTTACGAAGCACTTAAAAGCATGAGTTTGACCGATGAAGAAATCTTTCCCGCTCTGGGGAGCTTCCCTGGCGTAGCCGGTCGCTTACAAAGAGTGGGAGAAATAAACACAGTGCCGATCTACAATGATAATAATGCGACGACGCCGGCCGCTACCGCGGCCGGCCTCAAAGCCCTCGCCAATGGGCAAAATGTTGTCTTACTAGTCGGCGGCTCGGACAAAAATCTACCCGTGGAAGACCTGGCTCGTGAGATTGAACGTAGTTGTACCCACGTAATTTTATATAGTGGCACTGGGACTGAAAAATTAAAATCGGTTCTTTCACCAGCTATTTCACACGAAGAACACGCGATATTTAAAGAGGCGGTAGAAGCCTTATTGGCAACCAGCGCACCTGGTAATGTGGCTCTTTTTTCGCCCGCTTTTGCGTCTTTCGGGAGTGAGTTTAGAAATGAATACGACCGCCATGATATGTTCATCAGGGCGGTCGCAGAAAGAGCTGGTGGAGACTAGGCGGCTTCGTCCGAAGCTTCGGCGATGGCGTTTCTGACCGCCTCTTCAATACCTGTTCCGTGCATTTGGTCGCTGACATGCTCAGCCACCTCTTTGAGGACTCCCTTGGAAATATCCTTGGGTACTCCGAGGTTGCGCCGGAACGAATCAACCACCACGTCCAGAGTCGATCTCATTTTGACCTCCCAGTTGCTGCTACTGAAAAAAGTTTAGCACGAAATTTAACATTTTGGAGCTTGTCAGAGTAGGTCATTGCAGTATTATAGATGAGTGAAACTTGGAGATATTACCTCGGTGCATTTTATTGGCGTTGGTGGCATTGGCATGTCGGCTTTGGCGCGCCTGTGTCTAAACGAAGGTAAAGAAATAACCGGTTCAGATTCTAAAAAATCTGAACTTACCGAAACTCTTGAGAAAGAAGGAATTACAATTTCCTATGAACAAGTTGCTAGTAACATAAAAGAAGGAACAGATTTGGTTATTTATACTGAAGCGGTTGATAAGAAAACTAACGAAGAATTCTTAGCTGCCAAGAAACAAGGTATTAAAACGATCAATTATTTTGATGCGCTCGGATTATTTTTGAATGATTATTATTTAATCGCGATAGCTGGTAGTCACGGCAAGACAACAACGACCGCCATGTTAACGGAAATAATGGAAGCGGCTGATATGGACCCAACAGCCATCATTGGTTCGATTCGTAAAAAAACCAACAGTAATTTTCGAGCTGGAAAAAGCAAATATGCGATTGTGGAAGCTTGTGAATTTCGTCGCGATTTTTTGAGCCTTATGCCGGATGTGCTGATTATTACCAATATTGAGTATGAGCACGTCGATTATTATAAAAATTTAGCTGATGTTCAAAAGGCATTTAGTGAATTGGCCGAGCAAGTGGCTGATGAGGGAGTTATTATTGCTAATACTGATGATCAACAGGTAGCTGTGGCACTACAAAATATAAATGGCGTACAAAAAATTGATTACACGCAGTATTTCGACCCATTATTTGAAAAATTGTTGATGCCCGGTATTCACAATCGGATGAATGCGGCGGCGGCTATCGCCGCCGCCGCCTATCTCGGCGTCGATGTGTATCTAGCCCGAGAGGTCCTCCAGAACTTTGAAGGGACCTGGCGCCGGTTTGAATACAAAGGTGAACTAAATGGTGCCCCCGTCTATGACGATTACGCTCATCATCCCACCGAAATTAAGATGACTATAAAATCTACCAAAGAACTTTTCCCAGGTAAAAAATTGAAAGTCGTCTTTCAACCACACACCGTGTCGAGACTAAAAACTTTGTTTGATAATTTTGCCGAAGAATTGGGGAAGGCGGATGAAATTATTTTACTGCCAGTTTATAAAGCACGTGAAGCTGATGATAAAGAAGTGACCAGCGAAAAATTGCAGGTAAAAATCAGTGGCAAGAACCCTGATGTTAAGCACTTTGAAACTCATAGTGAAGTAGTGGATTATCTAAAAAGTACTATCACCAAAGATGACGTATTACTGCTCATGGGCGCCGGTGACATCACAGCTGTCTCTGGTGAATTAATTGCTTAATTATGAAACCGAAGACTGAAGTCGATCAACTTAAAACGCTTTTATATAGAATTGAAGCTAGTCTTGGTTCAACAATATTCCGCTCTGTTTTTGCTACCGTAGATGATAAAGAAAAAGATTTAACTCGAGACGGGCAAGCGAGCTGTGCGGTGTATGTTTCAGGGTTATTGGTTTGGGCGGAGAAGTCAGAACGAATGCGAGCGACAGTCGCCAGTCTTGAACAGGGGTTAAAAGAATGCGGCTGGGTACAAACCAACGAACGAATTCCAGGAGCAGTAGTGATTTGGGAAGCAACCAAGCAGGCCGATGGGGAACTACATGAACACGCTGGCTTTATCGTGAGCGAGACTGAAGCCGTCAGTCATTCTGATAAAGAACTGGCTCCAGTAAAGCATCATATAACTTATGGGGAAACCAACACTGGTGAGCCACAAAGAGTTATCAAGTGTATCTACAGACATCAAGATCTTGGGTAAATTGACCTTGACAAATGATATTTAAATAGTATAAATATTGAAGCACAGAAATAAATATAGGGGGTGTAATTGACCTATTACATCGTTCCGTTGGCCTGCGATTACAATCAAGACAGGACGGGTATTGGGCCTAAAACTATCGAACGTTGCAAGACCGCTCTACAATTTGGTCGGAGACTGCGTCTTAATGGTTTTGACGTGGTGTTCATCTTGCCAACAGGCACAGAACCAGCTCGTCGTCAGCCTTATGCTCGCACCATGGCTTCCATGATGTCCGACTGGTTTGTCGGACAGGGTGAACAAGAGACTGGAATTGTAAATACCAATGATGGTTACATTCCTTTCGATACCATGGGTGAAATCGAATGGGCTCTAAAATCCATTCGATACCATCAACGCGAACGCAACTGTCAGAACCCAAATTCGCTTCAGATTAATGATATGTCTGAGGCGGTAGTAGTTTTTGTTACCAACAAAAGACACCTACGCCGGGTGCGATTAATACTTCGTTTGATGCATGGCCTACCCCGTTCACTCTTATCTGGTCCGGACGCGTTTACTCCAGATGCTGTACCAGTCTTCACCGACCCAGAAATAAAGTTGGTCGAGAGTAGTGAAGTACCGCCTAGTTTATTTCATGAGTTTTTAGGTTATGGGAAAATCATTCTGACCTGGGTGGGTTGCTTGAAACGTCCATGACTCGAGGTACAACGGAAAGTTTCCGGTGTGCCTTTTCTTTTTTAAGCTTCAGTGCTACGTTAGCAGATATGGAAACAGGCACTTTATCAATAGTCGCGACACCAATTGGAAACTTAGAGGACATCACTCTACGGGCTATTCGGGTGCTTAAAGAAGCGGACTATGTTTTGTGTGAAGATACCCGGGTCACGGGCAAGCTACTTAAACATTACGAAATAAGCACCAGAACTAAACGGTACGATGCTCACGCGAGCGATAAGGTTCATGAAGAAATTCTGGCTGATTTGGAAGCGGGTAAGCATATTGCTTTAGTGAGTGACGCGGGGACACCAGGGGTGAGTGACCCGGGGGTGTTGCTTATCGGTCGCGCCCGCGTAGCGGGCGCGACCATCGAAGCCATTCCCGGTCCATCGGCCGTGACCACCGCTTTCTCTATTTCTGGTCTAACCGGCAATCAGTTCTCATTTCTTGGTTTTGCACCACAGAAGAAAGGTCGTGAGACTTTTTTCAAAAGTCTCACGACCTACGATCACCCCGTTATATTCTTTGAATCCACGCACCGTATCTTAAAAATGCTCGATTCACTAAGTGCTGTTCACCCCGAGTCACAAATTATAATTGGCCGAGAACTAACTAAATTGCACGAAGAAGTTTTAATCGGAACCCCAGCCAAATTATTAACCACACTTGAGGAAATACCAGTAAAACAAAAAGGGGAGTTTGTTGTTATTTTCTCAAAGTAACGACTGTTGTATACTGTCCGTATGACACGAGAATCGATAGTTGTATTACTGGCCATTGTGGTTTTTTTTACTCCTTTTTTAGGTGTTCCCGATAGTTGGCAACAGTACATAATAAGCGGAGCGGGATTTTTACTGATATTAATCGGGTATAGTTTGCGTCGATCGGCTTTTCACCGCCGGATTGAAAGAAGTGAGAATGAGCGGGGGAATGATTCCTTTACTGAAAGCAACGGTCGACCAGATATTGAAAATCAAGAATTTGCCTCATGAAAATCGCGGTCCTAGGGGTAGCTATATTGGTACTGTTTTTAGGACTAAATTTTTATTTACCGACGGTCTTGCCGGTAGCCTATTCCACCAATGCCAGTGTGGAGAAAAAACCGTTCTTCGGTTCTAAAGAAGAAGAGGCACCGACCCCTGAACCGGTAGAAGACACTAGAGTGGTGGTAAATCATGTTCCGCTGCCAGCGCAGGTCAAAACCATTTATATGACCTCCTGCGTAGCTGGTACGCCTAGTTTCCGCAATCAGCTCATTGCGTTTGCGCAAGAGACTGAAATCAACAGTATTATCATTGATGTTAAAGATTACTCAGGAACGATTTCTTTTCCACCTGAAAATGAGGCTTGGAAACCAGCTTGGCAAAATGCCCGCTGTGGGACAGCCGATATGCGGGAGTTGATAAGCCTCCTACATGAGAAAGGGATATTTGTCATTGCTCGTATTACTGTCTTTCAAGATCCTTTCTACACCAAAGTTCGCCCCGATTTAGCAGTCAAGAAGGGTGACGGCAGTACTTGGTACGATTACAGGAAGCTATCGTTTGTAGATGTCGCCGCTAAAGATTATTGGGATCATATTATTTATTTATCAGTCGATTCATATAACCTTGGGTTTGATGAACTAAACTATGATTACGTTCGCTATCCATCAGACGGGCCGATGAGTGATATTTATTTTTCACATTCCGCCAACAGCGAATATGGAAACGATAAACAGGCCAACCTCGAGGCTTTCTTTAAATATTTAAACGAGAAACTTGATGATGAGGCGCTGTTTACTAAGTATCGGCACACCAATACCGGCCGCTCTTCATCGACCCCGTGGACCTCGGCTGACCTTTTCGGGATGACCACCACTAATTACGATGATTTGTCTATCGGGCAGGTACTGGACAGAACCGTTCCTTACTTTGATTTTGTGGCCCCTATGGTCTACCCATCGCATTATCCAAAATCTTTCCTTGGTCTTGGTAACCCTAATGATTATCCATATAAGGTAGTGAATTATGCTATGCAGTTTGGAGTGGATAGGCTCAGAGCCAGTACTACCCCTATGGCCGGCTTTACCCACACGAGGATAGGCACCTCCACCCCAGCCGTTTATGCTAAGCCATCGTATGGGCCAGAAAAACTCCGCACTTGGATTCAAGATTTTGATTACGGCGGAGATTATGACGCGGCTGATGTGCGGGCACAGATACAAGCGAGCTATGATGCTGGAGTGATGAGTTGGATGGTCTGGGCGCCAAGTAATATTTATACGAGAGGCGGGTTTAATACAGTAGAGTAATTGACTTATGTGTGGGGCGTGGTTAACTTAGTGAAGAATCACCCCACACATAAGGAGGTACGGAAATGGAAGTCTTTACCCTCGAGGGGTTGAGAAAGGTGTATGAAAAGTCGATCGATGGGCTGACCAAAACTCAAATCCAAGCCATCGAAAGTGACAACGAGGAAATGACCCAGTTTTTTCCCAGAATGCGCCAAGCCCGGGTCTTTTGGGAAAGGCTGCAAGAACAAAAAAGACTGCAGAGCGAAAGAGCACAATACTCACCGATACTTTTTCTACCATAGGGAGGTAAAATATGGCCAACGAAACAACTGCCGAAACCTGCGGCTCGGGTAACCCCGAGGCTCATCGTTGGGGAGGTGAAGTGCTGCCGTACGAGCAGCGTTCTGATTCATCTCTTAGCAGACTGCTCGACCAATTTGGCCGCAATGGCCCAATGAGCGAGATTCAAAAAATACATCACGATCAGATAGCGGCCATCTTGGCTGATCGTCAGGCGAATGGGGTTTCGTTTGGCGAGAACGGAGTGATGAACTATCGTGTCTGAGATAGCACTCTGAAGATTTAGGCCGCGCCAGAAATGGCGCGGTTTTTTGACCGAATTTTGGCGATCGACGAGCCGGAACAAAAAGTAAATAATTTTTTATTTTATGTAGGGTTTTTAGACATGCTCTATACACAAAGGCGGCGGCTTCGTCGCCGCCGCGGGACCTAATTTTTAATGAACATATTTTGTGTGAATATGCCCCGCAGGTCGCATTTGGAGAGCGCCCCCCGGAGGGCTCCTAAAATATATGCCCTAACGGGCATTATTTTAGGGCCATAATGGATATACCCTAGTGTATAATAGTGGTTATGGAGAAACGTAGAGCCGAACAAACGGTTGCTATTTCCGCGCGTGAAGACATCCCTGCTGCCCACTTACCAGGGTCGCTTATTCCTGGTGCTAGAAAATCACTTTCTGTGTCGGCCCCCAGTCATCACCATCACTCTAGAATGTTACCGACTAGCGCCACGGCTTTATTTGTTGGAGCAGTTCTTTTCTTTGCGCTTTCGCTGGGAGTGACTGCCTTTAATACTCTCTCGGCTACTGATAGTGTGGCCGCTCCGATTGTGGTGCTTACCGGCGAAGAACCAGAAATGACCAAAGAATTAAACTACGGCACTCGCGTCTCTTTTTCGGAACCGAGTTTTTTTGCTACCACTCGTGATTCCTTTGTTAAAGCAGGCGAAACTTTTATCGAGGCGGATTTAGCCGAAATGAAATTACGTTTACACCGAGAAGGTCAAGTGGAGCTAGAAGTTGATATCCTTTCTAAAGGTCGGGAAGGCTCATGGTGGGAAACACCAGCCGGACTTTATGCCGTTGAGACCAAAGAAGTAAATCACTTCTCATCTTTCGGTAAAGTCTGGCAACCGTGGAGCATGGTGTTTCAAGGTAATTTCTTTATTCACGGCTGGCCTTATTATCCGGATGGCACTCCCGTACCAGAAGGCTATTCTGGGGGTTGTATCAGACTCGCCGACGTGGATGCCGAAGCGCTCTACGCTCTGACTCCTGTCGGGACTCCGGTTTTGGTGTATGAAAAGGATTTTGCTGGTGATGGTTTTGTGTACGAACCAAAAGTACCAGCCGTTAATTCCGAGCATTATTTGTTAGCTGATATAAATAGTAGCACCGTATTAGCTAGTAGTGATATGGACACAGTGGTGCCGATTGCCTCGCTGACCAAACTGATGACCGCCTTGGTAGCCGCTGAATACATCAACCTAGATAAAGATGTCCGGATTACTCAAGAGAAATACGTGACCACTTTGATTCCCCGGTTGGAAGGGAAGAGTAAGGCGTCTATGTACAGTCTCCTTCAGCTTTTGTTGGTAGAATCTTCCAATGAAGCAGCTGAAGTTATTGCTTCCCAAATTGGACGAGAGCGCTTTATTGTCTTAATGAATGAGAAAGCTAAAAGTTTGGGACTCAAAGACACTACCTTTGCTGACCCTTCGGGTCTAGAAGAAGAGAATGAGTCTAGCCTGCGTGACCTACTACATCTCATACAATATATATACAACAACCGTAGTTTTATTCTGGAGTTAACCACCAATGAGGATTTGACCACTCTGTATGATTCTGGAGATTTTGGGGAATTGGAAAATTTTAATGAAATTGAAGGTCTCGATAATTTTATTGGCGGTAAGGTGGGTGAAACTTTGGCGGCCGGCCAGACTTCTATTTCGCTTCATGAAATTAAGGTGAAAGCTTCAGAACGAATAATTGCGGTCATTATTCTAAACTCGACTGACCGACCGGGGGACGTTACTAAATTACTTAAATACGTTACCGAGAGATTTTAGAACCCGTCTAAAATTGAATGGCAGTTCTGTTGAGATGGGTTCTAAGTAAGTGATTTGCTATACTTAGGTATAATTCTAACTATGTCTTTTGATCCAGAAAAAATTACTTATTTTGCTAAGACGGACGCTCGCGGAGCGAGCGTCCCCTTTGGTATAAGGGCTAAAGATCGGCAACGTCACATGTATGTGATCGGTAAGACCGGCATGGGTAAGTCTACTCTCCTAGAAAACATGGCCGCCCAAGATATTATGAATGGCGAGGGGATGGCTTTTATCGATCCTCATGGCTCAGCCGCTGAAACTTTGCTGGAATATATTCCCGAACACCGTGTCAATGACGTAGTGTATTTTGCGCCATTTGATATGGAGAATCCGATTGCCTTTAACGTCATGGAGGATGTCGGGATTGATAAGCGACACTTGGTAGTGTCTGGCCTGATGTCGACTTTCAAAAAGATTTGGGTCGATGCCTGGAGCGCCCGTATGGAGTATATCCTCACCAACGCCCTGTTGGCGCTGATTGAGTACCCCGACACTACCTTGCTCTCAGTCAATCGGATGCTGGCCGACAAACAGTATCGCGACAAGGTAGTTGATCACATCAAGGATCCGGCTGTTAAAGCATATTGGGTAGATGAATTTGCAAGTTACACCGAACGTTTCGCCGCTGAAGCCTTACCGGCTATCCAAAACAAAATTGGACAATTTACCGGCAACCCTTTAATCCGCAATATCATCGGCCAACCAAAATCCAGTTTTGATATTCGAAAAATGATGGATGAAAAAAAGATTCTGATTGTGAATCTTTCTAAAGGATTAGTAGGGGAGACCAACGCTGACTTGCTCGGCTCGATGCTGACCACTCGTATTTATTTGGCGGCTATGAGCCGCGCTGATTTACCAGTGCTGCAGATGAAGCAAATGCCGAACTTCTATTTCTATGTGGATGAATTCCAGAGTTTTGCTAACGCCACTTTCGCCAACATTCTGTCCGAAGCTCGTAAATACCACCTCAACCTCATTATTGCGCACCAATATATCGAACAAATGGAAGAGGATGTACGTAACGCTGTGTTTGGAAACGTGGGTACGACGGTGGCTTTTCGAGTTGGTCCCTTTGACGCCGAGCTTTTGGAGAAGGTATTTGAACCGAAATTCTTGGCTCAAGATTTAGTAAATTTAGGTCAATATCAAATTTATTTAACTCTAATGATAGACGGTATTGGTTCCCAACCTTTCTCCGCCATGACTCTGCCACCAGTGGCGACACCAACAGTTTCTTACAAAGATGTTGCTATTGCTGCCAGTCGCAGAAATTTTACGAACAAACGCGATGTGGTTGAAAAAATTGTAAATGACTTACACGCTTCAGAAAAAATGAAGAGCGGTGGCTCCTCAACCTCAAACAATAATTCAAACAATTATAAAGGAAATAAAAATGTAAAAAATAATAGCGATAGACCTAAACCAAATTTTGAAAATACAATTTTAAATAAATTGCGTGAACAAACCGAAGGGGGAATACCAAATAAAGAAAATAATCAAAGTCCCAAACCCCAAGAAACTATTAGGCCAAAAATCGAACCCGAAGCTTTAAAGGCAGAAGTAGAGGTGAAGCCTGTAGTTAAACCAACTGAACGAAAAGAAAGTCCAAAAACAACTCCAGAAACTGCTGTTCTTAGTGAAAAGAGTCTTGATGAATTACGATCGGTTTTAAAAAGAATTTCCGAAGAAGAAAACAAGAAAGATGACAGCCACAATTCTAGAAATCAGAAAAATAGAAGGGGAGATCGTGACCAAAAGAGAAATGAAGATTATAAAAGACGAGCAGAAAAACCACAACCAACCAACACTCCGGATCTCAAATCAGTTTTAGCGGCGGCCGTCGGAGCCACAACTGCTGAAAAGGATGCACCACTGGTTCCAACCAAAGATACTGCTACAGAAGACATAAAAAAAGATTCTAAACCGCCAGTTCAAGTAGCCACACCCCAACCAACACCCCGCGATGATATTAGGCCTCAAGACTTAGAACGGATGATGCGGGTGACCAGCAATGATAAACCGCCACTATCTTAGACTATGCACCGTCTTCTCCTTCTGATTTTGTTACTCGTGCCACACTCACTTTTCGCCGCCGTAACAATCAACGAGATTGCCTGGATGGGGAGTGTTAACTCAGCTAATGATGAATGGATAGAGCTCTATAACGACGGCAGTAGTGTTTCGGTTGATGGGTGGGTGCTTAGTGATGGGCAGGGTTTGGATATTATGTTGGCCGGCTCCGTAGGCGCCGGCACTTACGCCGTCTTAGAACGCACTGATGACACTTCTGCTCCCGGCAGTGCTTTTTTAATCTACACCGGAGCCCTTGGCAACGATGGTCGGACGCTAACCTTAAAACGCGCTGATGGTAGTATTGAGGATCAAGTGGTCGGCGGGGCAGACTGGTCTAATATTGGTGGCGATAATACCACTAAAGAAACCGCTCAGTACACTACCAACGGTTGGGTGACGGGCACACCGACGCCAGGGGAAAAGAATGTCTCAACTGGTACTCAAACCAGTAGCGACAACAGTCAAACTACTACTGAAGACACTGCTGCTAGCAGTAAAGATGACGATAAAAATTTATACATATCTTTAGTCGAACCCAACAATGAACTGACGCTTAATATCGAGGCCCCCCAAACGGGTTACGTAAACCAGCCCGTTACTTTGGCTGTGATGCCTAAGGGTCTTGGGGAGCGCATCATGGATTCACTTAATTACACTTGGAACTTTGGTAATCTGGCGACTAGCAGTGGGTCGGAAGTAAAAGTTAGATATAGCCACCCTGGGACATACGTGGTAGTTGTTGAGGCTCAGTATACAAAATACGTAGCTCGGGCCCGGCATACCATTACGATTTTACCCACCACTGTCTCTCTTATTAAAAATGAGGACGGAGATATATTGATTCAAAATAGTGCTCAATACGAGGTAGATCTCTCAGGCTTTACTCTAACCGGAAATAAGTCAGTTATTTTTCCGGAATATACCTTTTTGGCTCCAAAGGCCACGATGATTGTGTCGGCAAAGAAAGTGTCTGATTATAATGCAGCCATAGTCATGCTTTACGATCGAGCCAAAGAAGCGGTTGCTTCCACACTGGATACGTACTTAGACATGTCCACTATAACCGATAGTATTACAATTGTTAAAAATGAAATTACACCAGTAGCAAAGGCTAGTGCCGGTTTTAATGAATACGAAGTTGCAGCAGAATCGAAAATGGAGCCTAAAGGATTGATCAGTGCTTCTTCGACTTCGAGGGAGACGGTAGCAGCGGCTAAAGAAACATCCGTTTCTTTAGCCGCTGCGGCCACGACCGCCAGTATCCCTACCGATAAACTTCCATATCTTGGTCTCATGGGATTAATCATGATCGGTATTTTAGGGCTGTATAGCCAAGGCCATAAAGAGTAACTTTTGAACCACCTTTGGTGTAGTAGTTTAAACATGATAACCGTAAAGAGCATTTTGATTATATTGCCGGCCTAAAAAATGTATGAAAAAAAAGATTTTAATTTTTTCTCTGGCTTACTATCCCAAGCATATAGGCGGGGCGGAAGTGGCGATAAAAGAAATCACCGATCGTATTTCGCCTGAAGACTACGAATTTCATCTAGTGTGTAATCGTTATGATTCGACGTTGCCTAAGAAAGAAAAAATTGATGGGGTGATGGTGTATCGTATTGGGTGGGCGACTGCGTCGCCCACCATGACCGACCTACGAAAATTTCCACTTCACCTAAACAAGATTATTTACCAGTGGCAGGCTTTTTGGTTTGCCAAAAAATTACATCGTCAAGAAAAGTTTGATGGTATTTGGGCGATGATGGCGCACGCTACTGGTGTGCCGGCTGGTAAGTTCAAGAAAGCCTTTCCCAACGTAAAGTACGTACTGACTTTGCAAGAAGGCGATCCGCCGGCTTATATCGAAAAGAAGATGAGGCCATTTAAGCAAGCTTTCAAGGCTGCCTTTACTCGAGCCGATGTCATTCAAGTTATCTCAACCTTTTTAGGAGCTTGGGCCAAAAGAAAGGATTATAGAGGGGAACCAGTTTTGATCCCTAACGCGGTTAACACCGACCATTTTACGCAGGGGTATAGTGAGGCTGATATTGCCTCGGCCCAGGCCGAGCTAGGCAAACAACCGGGGGATGTCTTAATGGTGACCACCTCAAGACTGGTTCATAAAAACGCCGTTGATGATGTTATCAAGGCGATAGCCCTGCTACCAGAAAATATACAATTTATTGTGTTCGGTACTGGCCCTGACGAAGAAATACTAAAAAATCTGATCACGGAGCTTGGCGTAGAGAATCGTGTTCAATTACGAGGGCAAATCGGACATGATGAAATGCCAAAGTATCTAAAGGCTTGCGATATATTTATTCGTCCATCGCGCAGCGAAGGCATGGGCAATTCTTTCGTCGAAGCGATGGCGGCTGGGTTGCCGGTGATTGCCACGCAAGAGGGGGGTATTGCGGATTTTCTATTTGACGAGAAACGCAACCCAGATAAAGCCTCGACGGGCTGGGCGGTGGATGCAGATAGTCCCGAACAGATTGCCGCGGTTGTAGGAGAAATTATAAATAGACCAGAAAAGGTAGCGGAAGTAACTACTCGAGCCAAAGCTATGGCCATCGAAAAATATGATTGGGATTTGATTGCCAGCCGGATGAAAAACGAAGTTTTTGATAATTTGTGGTCCCAATAGAAATGATGCGATCCAATGCTATTATTGATAAACGATGATTAAGATTTTAGTAGCTACACCGTTATTCCCGCCCGAAATCGGCGGGCCCGCGACTTATGCTCATATGTTGGAGAGCGAGCTTGAGAGTCGTGGGTTTGAGGTGGAGATAGTGCCCTTTGCGGCGGCGCGGCGCTGGCCCCGACTAATTCGTCATATTGTTTACTACTTTACATTGGTTAAGAAAAGTCGGTCGGCGGATATTGTTTATGCTCTCGATACCTTTAGTGTCGGTGTTCCGGCTATGTTGGCCGCCAGGTGGAGTCGGAAAATATTTTTGCTACGGGTGCCGGGCGATTATGCTTGGGAGCAGGGACAGCTTCGGTTTGGGGTACAAGTGACGCTCGATGAATTCTCACAGAATCGAAATAAGTATTCAATTTTTGTTCGGGTACTGAGTAAAATCCAAAGTAATGTTGCTAACAAGGCTGAGAAAGTGATAGTGCCCAGTGTATACATGAAGAATATAGTTGTTGGTTGGGGCGTCCATCCGGCTAATATCGTACCCATCTACAGCGCTCTGTTTCCTTTGCCGGTAGAGCAGGGGAAAGTCGAAATCCGCAAATCTTTGGGTTACCAAGGGACCGTATTCTTAAGCGCTGGCCGGCTGGTGCCTTGGAAGGGTTTTATGACGCTAATTGAGATTTTACCTGAGCTCCGAAAAAGGGTAAAAGATGCGAATTTGGTGATTATTGGCGAAGGGCCGGACGGCGCGCGCCTGCGGGCGCGCGCCCAAGAACTCGGTCTTTCCGAACACGTCCGCTTCGTTCCGCGCCAAGCCAAACACGCTCTGGGGGCTGCTATTGCCGGCTCTGACGTCTTTGTCCTAAATACCTCTTACGAAGGTCTCTCTCACCAACTCTTAGAAGTGATGGCCTTGGGGGTTCCCATTGTTACGACCAACGTCGGCGGTAATCCAGAGTTAATTAAAGACACCGTAACTGGAATTTTGGTGCCGTATGATGACAAAGAAGAGTTGCTAAGTGCTATCGAGCGAGCGGCTACTCACGAGGCTTTCCGTGACAATCTAATACGCAACGCCCGTCTGCGAGTTAAAGATTTTGAAAAAGAAAAAGTAATTGAAGACTTAGTAGACTTACTTAAAACATTGGCATGAAAGTTTTAGCTATTTCTTACGGAAAGAATTTCTTTGAACTTGGTAATATTGAACGAGAGCGAATGGTCGCTTGTGCTAACGAAGTCTCTGAACTTCAGGTCGTAGTGTTTTCCAATATTAAAGAAGGTTTTAGTAAGGAAGTAATAAATAATAATTTTATAGTTGAGCCCACCAACTCTAAAAATAATTTTAGAAAAGTTATTGACGCCATCAGAATTGGCAAAAGAATTATTAATGATAGTGGAAACAAAAATGATTGGGTGATAACAGCTCAAGATCCCTTCGAAGCTGGCTTGGTAGCTTGGCAGATTTCTCGGGCTACGGGTGTACCTTTTAATGTTCAAGAGCACGGGGACTTTTTCAGCACCGGACACTGGGCAAGTGAGTCAATTTTAAATAGATTTAGAGCCATATTTGGGAAATTTATCCTGAAGAAGGCTGATGGGGTGCGAGTGGTGTCAAAACGGATTAAAAAGACTTTAGAGCGGCTCGGGGTGCGCACGGATAAAATAGCCATTTTATCCGTGCGCACCGACACCACCCGTTTTGCCAGCGCTACCCCCAAGCCCAGCGCTATTCCCAACTATGACCCAAACAAAAAATACATTCTCTCAGTAGCAAGGTTTGTTCCGCAAAAAAATCTGTCTCTTTTAATTAAATCTTTTCACCAAGTCCAAAAAACAATCCCCGAAGCCCACTTAATGCTAGTTGGTCAGGGTAAAGAGGAGCAAGATTTAAAGACATTAGCTCAAAAAATTCTCCCAAAAGATTCCTACACCTTTCAGCCTTGGAGTGATGATGTACCAGCACTGATGGCTATAGCCCACGTCTACGCTCTCTCCTCTAATTACGAAGGTTGGGGGAGAGTGTTAGTAGAAGCGGCCGCGGCTGGCCTACCAATAGTGACTACCGAGGTTGGTTGCGCTTATGAGGCAATTATTGTTGGTCCAGCTTGCACAGTGGTTGCCGTCAATGATGAAGTGTCCTTTGCCAAAGCTCTTAATGAAATTTTACTAAACACCGAAGTAGCGGCCTCCGCAGCTAAGGTTATAAAGAATAAAATAAATACCCAAGCAACAACCAACGAAGACTATGCCAAAGCATGGACTGAAATCTTAGAAAGAACCCGCACTTCTAAGTTATAATTAAGTAACATGGTTGACGTATACACCAAAAAAGAATTAGATCCCGAAAAGCGGGCCGCTAGTGATTTGGAGTTCATTATAAAAGACGAACAAGAATCATTGGAGCCAGAAATTGAAATGACCTCAATTGACGAGGAGCGAGACAGCGCGCGGGTTACGGCCGAGTTCGAACGCACCTCTGCCCGCTTACTGATTTTCACCACCAATCCCTCCGCTTTGGTCCCCGACAGCGACTTACACCAAAGACTCTCGGATATTTCCACTATCTTCGCTGAAGTGCACGTAGTGATTCTAAATAAACTTAGAGACGGTGTGCCGGAAATACTACGACCGACCAACAACCTCTGGCTTTACCCGACCAACTCCCGCGGTTATTGGAGCAGGCTTGATGACGCCAAAGAGATCACCTCCGAGCAGTTCGAGTTCGCTGGTGGTTTTCGAGCGGATGTCATTATTGCGCTCGATGCCTTTGAAGCGGGCGTGGTGGCTCTCAGCATGGCCAAGAAGTACAATCGGCTACTGCAGGTCCATATCACTCACGATATTTTTGATCACAATTATCTTAAAAATCAGAAGAATTCTTTTGTAAAAAAATTAATGGCCTGGTGGGTATTTCGTTCACGCCCTAGTGTGCGAGCTTCCACTAGGGCTATTGCCAAAAGTATTCTTGAGCATTATCCATATCTGGAAAATAACCTAGAGATAGTCCCGCAACATATTGATTTAAGTCAGATAGCCACCGCCCAGAAAACTGGAGTACTAGCCGAACGTTTCCCGCAGTACAGCTTCATTATTTTGTTTGTGGGGCCATTGACCCACGATAGCGGGGCGGTAGAAGCCTTGATGGCAGCGGCCGGTTTACTGCAATATCCCTCCATTGCTTTGATATACCTTGGTGAGGGTGATGCTAGAAAAGAAATCGAAAGTAGAGCCAAAGCCATGGGTGCTCTAGAACAAATTATTATTTCACCGCGAGACATTGATGAAATTGCGGCTATGAAAGAAGCCCATTTGCTGATTTTCCCTGATGGTAAAGACGCAGACGAACGCGTACTACTCAAAGCGGCCGCCGCCGGCTTACCCATCCTGACCGCTTACTCAGACTTTGTTAATGAATTATTTACCGATGGCGAGTCCGCCTTTATTTGCCCAGCCGGTGATATTAGGTGTATGCAAATGAAAGCGAACATCATCCTCAACGAGAATGTCTATCGCAAAAAGTTTGCTCGTAATGCCAAAGAGGATGTGCTCGAGCGAGTAGAGCAAAACGTCGATGAATACAAACTCGCCTTCAAAGACAGCGTCGAAAGAGTTTTGTATTCATTTGAAACGCCAGGACCACAAGAGGAAGTTATACAAGAGCAGGAAATGCCAGCGCGAAATTAACTCATGAGGCAGTTCAGGTAGAAAGTCCGTCAGTTATATGAAACTCCTAATAGTTACCCAAACCATAGATACACAGGACCCAATTCTGGGCTTTTTTGTCCGGTGGGCTTGCCCAGTGAAATGCGCTGACGCTGACGAAAGCGGGGCTTTCGTATTTCACCGGACTAACCCAGTGAAATGGTAAGGTTTTAGTATAGTATGTATTATGTTTATGTTTTACATAGTAAAAGAGACAAGGGATTTTATTATGGATATAGCCAAAACCTTACCCAACGATTTGAGGACCATACAAAAGGTCACGTGGAATCAACGAAATCCAGGCGGCCTTTAAAACTTGTTTATTATGAAGCTTGTATAAATAGAAACGACGCTTTAAAAAGAGAAAAATATTTTAAAAGCTATCGAGGCCGCCAGTTTTTACAGAACCGCCTCAAATCGTATTTCACCGGACTTAACATATGAAACTCCTAATAGTTACCCAAACCATAGATACACAGGACCCAATTCTGGGCTTTTTTGTCCGGTGGGTAGAGGAATTTGCCAAGAATTGTGAGGGAGTGCACGTTTTAGCCCTCAATGTAGGCTCCTATACGCTTCCTGACAACGTTTTTGTGCACAGTTTAGGTAAATCTGAAGGCCAGCCAAAAATCGTCTGGCTATGGCGCCTTTTAGCCCTCAGCTTCACCCTACGTCACCACTATGACGCCACCTTCGTCCACATGAATCCTATCCATATGGCCTATGCTGGATTACTTTGGCGTTTACTTGGAAAACGCAATGGCCTCTGGTACACCCACCCGAGCGTAGACACCAAACTACGTTTAGCAACTCTGTTTACTCACGTTGTTTACACTGGTTCCGCTAGTAGTTTTAATATCAAAACAAAAAAGAAAAATGTTATGGGGCAGGGGGTTGATCCAGCCTTCCTAACTTTCAAGTCACGCCTTAATGTAGAGAAACCAAATCTCATCGTAGTCGGTCGGATTTCCCCAATCAAGCACGTTGAGAACGCTATAGACACGCTAGCTCTTATCGTACCGGAAATTGATGCTACGCTAACGGTGGTTGGAGGGCCGATGTCTAGTGACGACGAAATATATCTAGATTCGTTAAAAGAAAGAGCTCTTGAAAAAGGAATTACAGACAGAATTATCTGGAAAGGGGCACTACCAGCCAACGAGATGCAAAAAGTATTGGCCGAAGGAGATATTTTCATCCACACTAGTTTAACTCATAGTGCTGATAAAACTTTACCTGAAGCTATGTCAACCGGTTTATTTGTGGTTAGTTCAAACCGGGCTTATGAAGCTGATTTACCTACAATATGCTTTCACGCTCCAGAGCCGAGCTTGTATGCTGAGGCTATAAAAGAATTTTTATCTATGAACCATGATGATCAAGAAGAACTACGAGCAGGTTTACGTAAATGTGTAGAAGAAAAACACAGTTTAGCAAGCTTGGTAAAGCGGATTCTTGCGTTATACTAGCCGACATGCCAGACGTAGATGGAATAAATAAGCATATTAAAATTGCAGTAGTAGGAGGGGGAATATTTGGTTCTACTGCGGCTATCAAGCTTTCCGAAGCTGGTTTTTCGGTGGTGCTTTTTGAACAAGGTAAAGAACTTATGAGCGCGGCTTCAGGCATAAACCAGTATAGAATGCATAGGGGCTACCATTACCCACGTAGTGCCGATACTATTATTTCGTGTAAAGAGGCCACACCTTTGTTTGAGACTGAGTACGATGAAGCAATCATCAAACATTTGAAACACTACTATGCAATTGCGAAAGAAAATAGTTTTTTAAGCGGCACAGAATTTATTGAGGTTTTGAAGGCTCATGACTTGCCACACCAAAGTATGATGCCAGGACATATTAATCCGGAAGCTGTAGATATTGTTGTGGAAGCACAAGAGAATCTCTATGATCCGTACAAGATTAAGACACAGGTAGAACGACGCCTCGCTACGCTCGGCGTCACTCTAAAACTCAACACCACCGTCACTGTATCCGATTTAGATGATTTTGATTTTGTCGTGGTGGCCACATATGCGTCCTTGAACAATACTTTTGGTGATCGACATGAGGTAAAGCGTGAATACCAGTATGAGGTGTGTGAAAAGATTGTGATAGAAATTCCCGAGGAGTTAAAAAATATAAGCACAGTGGTTATGGACGGGCCTTTTATGAGTTTTGACCCACTTGGTGATACTGGGTTTGCAGTGATGGGACACGTTGAGCATGCTATTCATCAACGAAGTTTTGGTCATGAAGCTGTTATTCCTGAGGCTATAAAACCGCTACTTGATAATGGGATTATTAAAAATCCAGATATTACAAACGCACATCTTTTCTTAGAAGAAGGTTCGTATTTTATGCCAGCACTCAAAAAAGCCAAACATATAGGCTCTATGTATACCGTGCGAACTGTTCTACCGCGGGTGGATGATACTGATACACGACCGACAATTGTAAATTCAGTTGATGACCGAATCATTACCATTTACTCTGGTAAGGTAGGCAATAGTGTAAGAGCAGCGAATGATGTTTTAGCCCTTATTAAAAATAGAATTTAATTACAATATATACCCATTTACATATTAAATTATCAATGAATCTAGAATTTTAGCCACTTCAACATCGATTACTTCCCAGTCATAATCTTCTTTATCATTTAGAAATGATGTCAATTCATATTCAAGTAGTCGGGATGTGTCACTTGAGAATAATGGTTCTGTCGGGGCTTTGCTTGTTTTCAGTTCGCCGTTTTCAAGACTGTAGGTGGCCTCGTCAATGACAGCGGTTATTATTTTTTTCTTGTCACTTTTTTCTCGATCTATAGCGATAGAGACAGTGCCGTGTTGGTACTGAGCGAGGAGGGATAGCTGGTTCTCACCAATGGTTGACGAAGTAATTTTTTCAAAATTACCCATTAAAAAATGAGCAATCGCTAGTTCGTGAACCAGAAGGTTTGTGATTATGAGAGAATCAAAAGTTCCCCATTTCTCCCATTTCATTTTCAACGAAACACTCGTTCCTGTTTTTGTGTAGTTCCTTAGTTGCAAAAGTGAATCGTCAAATAAATATACGTACCCTGTAGCTAAGGTTAAGTTTTTTTCAAGAGCGAGTGCGTGAAGCTCTTTGGCTTTACTTTCTTCGAGACAGAGAGGTTTTTCCACGAAGGTATGTTTGCCTGCTACTAGACATTTTTTTGCCAAAGAGTAATGAGTATCAATTTGAGTAGCAATCATGACGTGAGTAATCGAAGAATCATTCAATACCTTTTCCACGTCCGTCCCTCTCGGTATTTTGGGGTAGTTAACAGCAAGAAACTCCTTTGTGTCAGGGTTGCCCGAATAAACAATCGCCTCGATTTTACTGAGTTCAGGTAACCCAGCTAAAACCTTGACGATATTACGCCCCCATCGCCCAGCACCAATAATAGCAACTTTGTGTATCATGTGTAGTTTTATTCTAGTATTTATTGGTATTCTATACTAGACTTATGAAAATTTCCTATATTGCTAACGTTCGTATGCCGACTGAAAAGGCACATGGCTATCAAATAGCTCGTGTGTGCTCTGAAATGAAAGCTCAGAATATGGATGTAACTTTGTTTGTTCCGACAAGAAATAACAATATTAAACAGGATCCATTAAATTATTATGATTTAAAAAATAATTTTCTCTTGGTTTATATTAAAATTTTTGACTTAATGAGTTATGTAAAAATTCTTGGTCCGTTGTCTTCTATAGGGAACGGATTTCAGTTGGCCTTATTTTTAATTTTTACTAAAAAAATTGATAGAAAAAATATTATATACAGCAGAGATGCGGATATAATATTTTGGTTTAGTATTTTTGGTTTTAAAACCTTTTACTATGCACATAATTGGACTAGGCACCCATGGATAAGAAAGTTTTTATTATTTCGTGTTAAAGGAATAGTTTGCAATTCTATAGGAACAGAAAACACTATAAAATCTAATTTTACTGTACCGACGACGGTTATAGAAAATGCGACGGACAAAAATAAATATCTCAATCATTCAAAAATAGATTTGAGAAAAGAACTAAATCTACCAATAGATAAAAAAATTGCACTTTATACTGGTCATCTTTATGGATGGAAGGGGAGTATGGTTCTTATAGAGTCAGCGGGTGGAATTGACTCAAATACAATTATTGTTGCAATTGGAGGAACAAAAGATGACGTCGAAGATTGTGCTAGAATAGCAGCTACTAAAGGATTGAGTCAAAAGATATTTTTTTTAGGTCATAAGGAAAAAATACTTGTACCAAAATATTTAGCTGCGGCTGACCTCCTTTTGCTTCCTAATAGTAGCAAGACTATAGAATCGGTTGAATATACATCGCCACTAAAATTATTCGAGTATATGGCTGCTGGATCTCCAATTATTGCTTCCGATCTACCTTCCATTAGAAGAATTTTAAGTGAAGATTGCGCTTATTTTTTTAAGCCTGATGATTCAAGTGATTTTGTTAGGGCAATTAATTTAGCCATTGAAAATGATAATAAAGATAAATCAAAAAAATGCCTTTTGGAAAGTGAGAAATATTCTTGGGTATCACATGTGACAAAGCTCAGAAAGTCTTTTGAAATTATGTCTACGTAACTTTAATTAATTATATTGGTTTATAATTATGATATGGCAAAAAGGTTAAATAAAGAGAGTATAGTAATATCAGGTGGATTTGACCCAATCCACCCTGGACATATAGCAATGATTGAAAACGCTTCAAAATATGGAGATGTACACATAGTATTAAATAGTGATGCTTGGTTAATCAGAAAAAAGGGGTTTTATTTCCAACCTTGGGAAGATAGAAAAAAAATATTAGAAGCTTATACAAAAAATGTACATTCAGTTGACGATAGTGAGGGTACAGTTTGTGAAGCACTTGGAAGAATAAAACCAACTTATTTTGGCAACGGCGGTGACAGAACTAATAAAAATACGCCAGAATTAGACCTCTGTAGTAAGTTAGGAATCAAACCTATTTTTGAACTTGGTGGGGGTAAGTATTCTTCTAGTTCAGTAGTTAATGCAAAAAGTAGGGTTGATACTAGGTGGGGGTGGTATCATGTTTTGATTGATATGCCTAAGCTTAAGGTTAAAATACTAAATGTAAAATTAGGCAAGTCCTTATCATTACAAAGACACACTGAAAGAAGCGAATTCTTTTTTATGCCCAATGGAGAGATCAGAATGAATTTGCCAGGTGTTTGGCATAAACTTACCGCACCTGAAGATAGAGATTTGACTGTCCTTGAAGTTCAATTAGGCATATCAGAAGAATCTGATGAAGAGAGAATCCTTGAAACTGATAAAACATTTGAAAAATGGTGTAAAGAAAAAATAGAACTTAACACTTAAAAAAATAAAGCCAAATCTGATAAATATATAATAAATGTAGTTTATGAAAAGTCATTTTTATTGGTTTTTTGCCAACCTATTAACTTTCTCAAATTTCTTTGAAATATATTTGTCAAAGATTTTTAAAAAACCACTAAATAAATTAAGAACATGGAATGGTTGCCTATTTATTGTAGAAAACTTAAACAATAATCTCGGTACAATAATTGAAGTATGGTACGAAAAAGAGTATGGCAACTTAAAATTTTTACAAAACAAAAAAAGTTCAACTGTCATTGATATAGGGGCGAATATAGGCGCTTTTACAATTTTTGTATTAAATAAATATAAGGATTCTTGTGTTTATTCCTATGAGCCAGAATCAGTAAATTTTAATTTACTCAAAAAAAATGTTGAAAATAATAATTTTTCATCCAGGGTGTCCTTAAACGCAAAGGCGGTTACAGGAGAGATAGGAGAGGCCTCAATTTCAATAGCAGGGGAAAGTAGTGGCTTAAATTCTATTAAGATTATCAAGGAAGGTAGAAGGTCTGAGATTGTTTCTTGTGTCACTTTGGAAGATGTATTTATAACAAATAAAATTTCATTTTGTAATTTGCTAAAAATTGATTGTGAGGGTTCTGAGTATGACCTTCTCTACAATACCCCTGCAAAAATATTTGAAATAATCGAAATGATAATCCTAGAAAGACACCAAGTTGAAGGTCAATCCTATGAGGATCTAAACTTATATTTGGAGGATTGTGGTTTTGATGTAGTAGTAAATAGTAAGTTCCCAAGTATTGTATCTGCATCAAAAATTAAAAAGTATGAGTAATCCTAAGTTAAACAGAAAACCTAAGGTTCTTTTTTTGTATAGCAACGAAAGAACTACTGCTTATAAGGAAGTTTTATCAGGAGCAAATCATGGTGGAGGCTTTTGGGGTTTGGTTCATATGTATGAATCTGGAATTGATGCTGAATTTATAGAATTAGAACATTTTTTTTCGGTGCGTATTTCAAAGTTTTTAAGAAGTTATATTTTTAAGAATATATATTTTGTACATATTTTTTTCTTCCCTAAAATTTTAAAATATGACGTTATTTATACCTCAGCAGCCTTTGGAACACAGTTAATTTATACACTCTATCCATTCAAAAAACCAAAATGGATAATGCATGACTTCAATATCACTAATTTAATTGGTGACAGAAAAACTTTGAAACAAAAAATTTTTTATTGGATGACCTATCGTTGTAATGGGATAATTACTTTAAGTAAAACAGAGGCCGACAAACTAAGGAAAATTTTTCCGCATCTAGAGAAGTATATTATATGGATTCCATTTGGTGTAGATTTAGATTTTTTTAAACCCTTAAGCAATCAAAAAAAGCAAATCGTTTTAGCTGTTGGGCGTGACCCAGATAGGGATTGGGATATGTTAATTAGGATTGCTCCGAGAATTAATGCTCAAATAATAATTGCTACAAAACCACAAAGAGTCTCACATTTACAACCACTTCCAAGTAATGTTACCGTTGGTCAGTATTCACCAAACGAATTTAAAAAAATGTACGATGAGGCAAAAATTTTTGCATTACCACTTGATACCTCTAAAGGAACAAATGCAGCTATGGGTTGCTCCGCTTTGTTTGAGGCGCTAGCTATGGGAAAGGCTATGGTTGTAACTAATACTGATACTATATCCTCTTATATATCTGATGGTGAAAATGGCTATTTAATTGATGAGGGTAATGAAGATGCTTTTGTTGAAACTATTAATTTACTTTTAGGTGATGATGAAAAAAGAAAAGAGTTAGAAAATAATTCTAGAGAATTCACTTTAAAAAATTTAGATATACATAAAAGGTCTGAAGAATTAGCTTCTTATTTTGAAAAAATTGTGAACTAGGTTAAAAAACTAATTGGCAATTGTATTTGTGTTTATGAAAATTGAATCTTCGTAAAGAGGTTTTCCATCATTATTATTGTAGTGAGTGTGTGCAGATCCAAAGTAATTAAATCCAATTTCTTTCATTTTAATTATTATGTCAGAAGTTAATGGTTGACCTTTATATAACTCAACATAGGATGTTTCAATTAATACTAAGGATGCTTTTTTTAGTGTTTTTACTCCACCTTCTATTACTTTATCTTCATAGCCTTGTACATCAATTTTTACAAAAAATGGGAGCTTTATCTCGAGTTCATTTTCTAGCGGGTCTAGTTTTTTGATTTCAATTTTTTCTTCGGTAGAACCTTTCGTTTTAGGAAACAAATTTGTATGCAAGTCGGTCATTTTTAAAAGTGATGAACTAGGGTGAAAAGTACTCTTTTGAATAGTTTCTTTGCCTTCATGATTACCTAGAGCGTAAGGGAGGGGAACAATTGATGGATATTGTTTAGACACCTCACTTAATCTTTTGAAGCAGTCTTGTAGGGGCTCAAATGCATATATACGGGCTTCAGGGAACATAAATGTCATTTCTTGTGCGTAAACCCCATCGTTAGCACCAATATCGAGTATTGTTTTTATTCCTAGTGGGTTAACTAAAGTCTCATAAAATGGATGGTATTTTTTAATATCATATCCGAACTTATTAAATATTTTTTTTAATTTAAGAGAAAGTGACATAGGATTAATTAAATTAGATAATCAGCATAATCAGGAACGTCTGGGTTTTTTATGTTTACATCCCAAAGATAAAGGGGTAAGTAAAAGGACCAACTATTTTTAAACTTATAAGATACTTGGAAAGCAAAATCACGACCGCTTCCTCTTCCTGAAGGAGTACCCCAAGTTCTTTTATTTCGTGATCTAAAATTAATTCCACAAGCAATAACCTCTTTTCTAAAAAACATACAATTATCTGCTCCCGGGTAAGGTAAATTCTTTCCATAAAAAAGTTTTCTAGTATATGGAAACCATTTTATCGGGAAGGGAATAAGGTGATGAAAAGGAAGTTTCGTAAACAATCCAAGATTTTTATTAGCAATTGGGTTTATTACGTTGTTTGGAACAATAATGTCCTTTTCATTAACTTCACTAAAAAGCCTATCTACGTCAAGTTTTTTACCCAAGGAATTAGCTGTAGGTTGTTGCCAATGAACGGTTACTAGTGTTGCGTTGTATTTATTTGCTAAATTGTACTGGACTTCAATCCTGTTGAGTAGTGAAGCATCATCTGCATCTTGTGTGGTTATCCACCCACCTCTGGCAATAGAAAAACCGTAAGCACGTGCTTTCCACCCAGCATTTATATCATACCCTCTCCAGTTCTTACGTTTTGGGGCACCACCTGGTACTAAATAGTATTTAACGCGACTATCTTCAAGAGCAATTTTTTTTATTTCAGACGCAGTATTATCTTTACTATAATCATCCACCACAATTATTTCAAGATTTTTGTACGTCTGATCTTGTATTGATTTAATACAACGAGCAATTCTCGCTTCTTCGTTATATGCAGGGATAATTATTGATATAAGAGGTTCTGTCATAATATTTTGCTATGCTTTAGATCGCATGAGTCAATTAAGCTACGAAATTCACTAGCAAATTTTTCTCTAGTGTGGTTTCTATTTGCGTAGTTCCAACTTTTTATTGACCTATCTTTTAAAATTTGGGTGGGTTCAGAACTGAGTTTATTAATTACACTACTAATTTCTTTTATGTCCGATGTTTCTAATAATATTCCAAAGTCTTCAGTTTTTATTCCAGATTCTCTGCTTACAATTGGGATAAGTCCTGCATGCATCGCTAAAATCACACTACCAGAGGTTCCTTCTGAACAAGATGGATAGATTATAGCTAAAGATTCAGAACAAATTTTTTTAAACTGCTCACTACTTGGGTCAATGTGTCCAATAGAAATTATGTTTTTTGTATTGAAAAGCTCATTTTTGTACTCTTCAGAAAAACCTTTCTCATTAACAGACTTTCCTAAAACAAATAATTTATAGTCAGGCATTTCCTTAAAAGATTCTAAAACAAGATCAAGGCCTTTGTGGACTGCTCCTGTACCCCCAAACCAAATATAATTTTTTGAAATTTCGTTGTACTTTTTAAACTCTGGTGATTTAAAAGTGTGGGTAGTTGAAATAGGAAGCATTTTCTTTCTTTTTTCAAGAAAATTATATGTACTGCTGGGGAAGTCTCCGCACAATCCAGTAATAAGATCAACTTTACTAAACTTGATAACTGGTTCGATTTGTCTTTTCGGAAGCAAAACTATTTTTCTTCTTAGTCTTAAGTTCTCTATTCTATGTAATTCAGATAAGTTTTGGAAAAGCCAATGTGATCCTGTGGCATAAAAAATTTTATAACAATTTTCATTTAATAAATCTAATAGCCTATCTAAATTTGAACCTATATCTAGATATACATCGTATTTTTTTGTTGGTTTAAATTTTTTGTTGTCAAAATCTATAACATCGACACTGTAACCTCTCTCTAGAAATGAATTAGTAATATCAAAAATTTCCCAATATTGCGAGTGCCCACCATAGTCACTTCGTTCTAATTGAATGAAAGGGGTTGTGTTGTATGAGATTAGAACCTTACCTACGCATTTAATATTAGGAGTTAATTTAACAACTCTACTATTGTATAAAAATATAATCTTTTTTAAGATTATTTTTATTTTTTTTGTATGTATTTTATTTTTTTTAAACATTCTAGTACAAAAATTGCCCGTTATTATGCCGTGAGTTTTCCTCCAGCCAACTAATTGAAGTTTTGTACATATCTACCCATTCATCATGAAGAATGTTGGGGTCTGTAACTTCTTTATTTTTTGGGGCAGATTTAAACTTTCCGATTAAACTTTTTATAAGAAATTTAATTTTTTGTTTCAAAGGTAAGTAAAATTTTTCTGGAAAGTAAAAAGCCTCTAGTCTCTCAAGCTCTTCAGTTATCTTCTGTTCCTGGGTGTTACTGTTACTGTTTATGTTTCTTATGTGGGCGTAAGATTCATGTGTGTACCAAGCAATCTTTCCTTTGCCCGCCGTCATCCTAAGTGTATATTCTGCATCCATTCGCACAAATGAAATATTAAATAATCCAACAACCGGTAGGGATTTCTTTCTTATCATAAGGCCAAGTCCACATGATGCAAAAGGAGTATGATTCTTAGTCCACTTTTCAAAACGTGATTGGTATAACATAGGTGAAAATGGATAGCTAATGTTATTTCTACGCTTGATTCCGTCAGTAGAAATTATATCTACATCAACATTGCTTAGCATGAATTCCTTACACTTTTGTATGGAAGGGTAGTGGCAAGCATCATCATCAGTAACTATTTTTAATAGCTCACCCTTTGCAAGTAAAAAACCTTTATTATTTGCGTGTCCCTCTCCTTTGTCAGGCTCGGAAAGGTATAAATCAATTTTATTATCTCTAAATAACTTTTCGAGATACTCTTTTGTACCGTCTGTACTGTTTCCGTCAATTACTATAATTTCTTCATCACTCTGTTTGTTGTTCATGAGAGTCTCAAGAGATACTTTTAAATAAGGAAGTTTATTCTTAGTAGCTATTAAGTATGAAAGAGTTGTATTGCGGTTTGTCATGTATAAATTATTAGGATTAATTTTAAATTTAATTATATATCTAAATTTGGCCCGATTGTAAATTTACAATCGGGCCATATTAAATTAATAGCCAAGTTCTTTTGCATAAGCAAGCATTTTTTCTTTGGGTCTATCGCAAATTAATCGAATTGGGTTACCTGCATAAATTTTCCAAGGTTTTAGCTCGTCGCTTTTTCTTACTAGTGAACAGGCACCAATTACTACACCTTCTGGCAAAGTAACACCAGGTAGGATTGTTACATTTGCGCCAGTATTTGCAAAGTCTTCAAATATAATAGGCTCTGCCACCAGCTGGTCGCGAAAAATCTCAGGTATACCAGGTGCGGATATTAGCCCCTCTCCCTTGAAAGAATCTGAAACACAGATGATATTTCCTCTCAATGAAATATTGGAAAAGTTTCCAAGTTTAAGTAAGCCTTTTTCCCCTCCTATAATACCAATATGTTTCGATATGTGGACATAGTCTGCGATCTCTAGACTAGTACTACAGGCAAAAAACTCATCAATAGCAACATGGTTTCCAATTTTAACCATATGTGGTCTAGATATTGAAGCAGATTCATGAATTCTTACATCTTCACCAACTTCTTTAATTTTGTTTATTTCAAGCATTTTACTACCTCTGTTGTCTAAAGCTGATTGTAATACAGATAATTTAAAAGTCACTACTTATATATTCGCGTAGGGGTTTTTGTTCTCAACCACTTGGACAGCTTTAATTAGTTCTTCAATTCCTTCATCCAATGATATTGTAGTCTGGAAACCTAACTTGTTAATTTTATCGTAGGAAACAATATAGTTACGTTTATCGGCATCTTCACCAACGTCTGCGTAATGAACATAGGCATTAGTTTTTTTAACAATCATTTCACAAACTTCTCTCTTACTAAAATTCATTCTGTCGTCACCAACATTAAAGACTTCACCTATCATCTTATCTCGGTTATCTATAGCAAACATAAACGAACGAGCAATATCATGAACATGAATAAAAGTTCTCATAAAATTAGCTTCGTAAACTACCATATGTTTCTGCTTAACAGCCTGGTGTGTTAAGTCATTTACAAGTAAGTCCAATCTCAGTCTAGGAGAAATACCAAAAGCGGTAGCAAATCGGTAAGCAGTAGCATTACCTTTTTCCATTAACATTCTTTCGGCTTCAGTTTTAGTTTTACCATAAAGACTCAAAGGATTCAGTGGAGTTTCTTCAGTACATACTCCGTCAACCAGAGCTCCATAGTTTGAACCTGTCGATCCAAAAAGTACATATTGACTTGGCTTTATCAAATCAGTTAAGTTTTGTGTACCTTCAACGTTGGTTGTGTAAGCAAGGGAAGGATCTTTACTACAAGCAGGGAAACCAACAATTGCAGCTAAATGAATTATTATATCTTGTCCTTCGACAACTTTTTTAAGTGATTCTTTATCTCTAATATCTCCTTTGATAAAAGAGTAGTTTGGGTGTCGAAAAAAGGGAATAGTGGCGTACCCAGTTATAAGTAGTGAATCGAAATTTGTGACCTCATGCCCTTGCTCTAATAGCATAGGTGTGAGAGCTGTGCCGATATAGCCTGAACCGCCAGTTAAAAGAATTTTCATAGAGGTAGTTTATAGTACTTTTTTATAATATTCTATGGTGGAATTTATTCCATCAGAAAGGGGGGTAAATGTAAAATCAGGATATGATTCTCTAAACATTCTGTCATCTAGAATTTTTATTGGCGCACCGTCAGCTTTTGTTGTGTCGTATTTGAGAGTTACTTTATAATTTAAAGCTTCAGCACCTAATTCGGCAATTTCTGTTATGGAGTAGGCTTTATTTTGGGCTAAGTTTAATGGGTAAGTTTGCTCATGAATATTTAGTGATTTAACTAATATTTCAGCCACGTCTTCAATGTAAACCCATTCTCTGAGAGGTTTCCCTGTGCCCCAAATTACAAATTCTTTATCACCTTTATCTTGAGCTTGGATTAGTCTTAATAATATGCCGTTTAAGGCGTGTACTTTATTAGGGTCAGTATAATCTCCTGGGCCATAAGCATTAGCTATTAACCAGTTTATTGATTTAGTACCGTATTGTTTTTTGTATGATTCTGCTATTGCGTACTGAATTCTCTTAACAGAACCATAGGCTAAAACTGAATCATGCACAGGGCCATCTTGCCACTCTGGTTCATAGTGGGTATTGGCGCTACCGGGGTATGAACAATTAGAGAGAGGGTTAATAATTGTGGCACTTGGAGCAGCTTGGTTAATTCCATCATATATATTTATTGCTAATTGAAGATTTTCTTTAATCATTTCTCCAGCATTAGCTATAGCGTATTGAACACTACCAACATGCGCTGCACAATTTATTACTACATCTGGGTTAAAGTCTTTAACCTTTTTAATAAAAGACTCAATATCAAGTATGTCTATGCCCTCACGTCTAGAAATAGACATACTTGTGACACCTTCTATTTTTTCAAGTTTTTTCATCACGTGCGACCCAAGAAAACCCGTTCCTCCTAGTACTAATACTTTTTTCATATTTACCAACCTAATTTAATTTTTTCTATAATATACTCGACTGTCTCTGTATCTATATAATCGTGCATAGGTAGGTGGATCTGTGTGTTGTCGAATTTCCTTTGCATTACTAAGTCCTGTCTTATTCCTGAACCAAATACACTATTGTGGTCTATCCCAAGATGTACAACCGAAGTTGGTATACTCGCTTCTGATAATTTCTTGATAAAAGATTCTCGATTCTCAACATGAATCCCAAATAACCAGTGGGCACTCTCTCTGTCACCAGGTGTGTCAAATAGTTTTATTCCAGAAACTTCTGACAGGCCAGTACGATATTGGTTGGCAATTTCTTGCCTTTTTTCTATTCTCTTTTTTAGTGAAGGAAGATTAGAAAGACCTAGTGCTGCAGCGTAGTCATTTAAGTGATATTTATAGCCAACTTTTGGTATATCGTATTTTCGTTCACCTAAAATTGAAGGCTCGGCTGTTTCTCTGTCTATGCCAAACCAGCGAAAGGCCTTAGCTTCTTTATATTTAGTTGAATTTTTGGTGCATATTGCACCGCCATCTCCAGTGGTCAAATGCTTTATTGCTTGAAAAGAGAAACATGTGTAGTCAGATATACTACCGATTGGTTTTGATTTATATAGGGCTCCTATAGCATGGGCAGCGTCTTCTATGACTATTAGGTTATATTCTTTTGCAATCTTGTTTATCTCATCTAAATCTACTGGTAAACCACCCCAATGTACTACCATTATAGCTTTGGTTTTTTCAGTAATATTTTCACGTACTGATATAGGGTCGATATTTCCTGTTTCGTATTTGATGTCAGCAAAGACTGGGGTGGCCCCCTGTTGGGTTATTACTAAACCCGATGCAACAAATGTTTGGGCTGGCAAAATAACTTCATCTCCTGGACCAACTCCTGCTAAAACCAAGGCTAGATGAAGGGAACTTGTTCCTGAGTTCACGGACACAGCGTTTATTATGCCTAGCTCTTTTTCTAGTGATTCTTCAAATTTTTTAACTAACTTGCCCTCGCTTAATCTTGTTGAATCAAGCACTGCCTTTACATTTGAGTAGGCTTCTTTACTTATATAAGTGTCAAAAAAGTTTATGTTTTTATTCATAATTATGTTTTTCCATCCATACCGCTAAACAAAGTAAAACCCATACTTGGTAATATGACTTCTGCTTTCCTCCGTTAAGTGTATTTGTTACAAGGGTTTTAACTACATCTTTATTCAAATAGTTATAAAGAGTTGCTGATTCGTTAAAGAAAACACTTTTAATATATTCTTGGAAATTTTTTTCTTGCACCCACATTCGAACAGGCGCCCCAAAACCTTGTTTTTTTCTATCAACAAAATCGCGGGGCATTATTTCAGACAACAAATCTTTTAGTACAAATTTTCCTGTATTTTTATTCATTTTATACTCAGTGGGAAGGTTATAAACAAATTCTGCTAAATGATGGTCGAGTAGTGGACATCTAACTTCCAGGCTGTGCATCATGCTAGTTCTGTCTACTTTTGTTAAAAGTTGCCCAGGCAGATAAGCTTCTATGTCATAGTCGTTTATTTGTTCAATGCCATCAATAATTCCATTTTTTTCAAAATCGTCAGTAGTTATTGAATTAAAAGAGCCGCCACCTTTATTTAGTAGTGTTTTTCGGAAATTTGCAGGAAATATAGTTACACTCTTGATATGTTCACTGAATTGATCTGAGAAAAATTTATTTTTTAAAGTAACAATTTTTGGGCGATTCCAATATGCCCAGTACCAGCCATATCCCATGAACAACTCATCACCGCCATCTCCAGCTAGGGCCACTTTTACTTTAGAGGCTGTAAATCTTGACAAAAGATGTTGAGCTAAATCTGCTGAGTCACCATGAGGTTCATCGAAGTATGTGAGGAAAGATTCTATTTCATCAGTTAATGCCGAGTTAGCCTGCATGGCGTAGTGTTCAGTACCAATGGTTTTAGCTGCCATGTCTGCAAAAGGTAATTCGTTTATATGGTCACCATATCCCAAAGAAAAAGTCTTTATTTTATTTTTTGTAAATTTTTGAGCATAAGCGGTTATAAGAGTAGAATCAACACCACCGGATAAGAAAGCACCAATCTCTACATCTGCTATCATTCTTGATTCCACAGAATTTAACAGCAGTCTTTTTACTTCTTCTTTAGATTCATCAAAACTTATATTTGTAATTGGTTTTTTTTCTAGTTTCCAATACTGATTTATTTTCATTTCTCCCAAACGGTAATTTCCGGTATGAGAAGGAAGAAGGGTTTGTATATTTTTATATATAGTTCTCCAAGGAGGTACGTACATTAATGTTAGGTAGGCGTCTATACCAGAGGGGTCCATTTTAGGTTTTATACCTAGCTCGACTAAGGCTTTAATTTCTGATGCTATACAAAGTTCTCTTGATTCATTATATGAATAATAAAGAGGTTTTTTCCCAAAACGATCTCTGGCAAAGAAAAGATTTTGATTTTCTTCATCCCATATTGCGAAAGAAAACATACCATCGAAATATTTAACACACTCGTCTCCGTATTCAATATATGACTTAAGTATTACCTCAGTATCAGATTGGGTTTTAAAAATGTGACCTTTGCTCTTAAGATCGTTACGTAGTTGTTTGTAATTATATATTTCGCCATTAAAAGTAATAGCTAAAGGTTTGGAAGAATCAACCATGGGCTGGTGGCCTTGCGATAAGTCAACTATTGAAAGTCTTGTATGTCCAAGAACACAGTTGGAATATATTTCTATTCCCGAATCATCAGGGCCACGTTTTGATAGTGAAGATAATGCCGCATTGATAGTACCTGGGTTGTTTTTTCCTGTTTTTACAATAATGCCGCACATAAGCTCTTGTAGTATACTTACTATTCTATGGATATGAAAGTTACATACGGAGAGAAGTTTTATAGTGATATGAATGATTCTAATCTGTCATCTGCAAGGGCGGTAGTTCCAATAGTACTTGATTTAGTGGAGAATACTTCGTCCGTGATTGATATTGGTTCAGGGAGAGGTCTCTGGCTTAAAGCTTTTTTAGAAAACGGAGTGGAAAGTGTATATGGTGTAGATGGAAGTTGGGTAGAGGAAAAGGATTTAGTTGTTCCTACAGAATGTTTTTCTTCAATGGAATTAGATAAGGAATTTGTGGTCAATAAGGAAGCTAATCTAGCTATTAGTTTAGAGGTTGCTGAACATGTTCCTGAGTCAAGTGCTGAACATTTTATAAACCAGTTAACAAAAACAGCACCTATAGTCCTATTTTCAGCTGCTATACCAGGGCAAGGTGGAACAAACCATCTTAATGAACAATGGCCTAGTTACTGGGAAGAAAAATTTAAAGCGCGAGGGTATATAGCTGTTGATGCCATCAGGAGAAAAATTTGGAGTAACAAAGATATTGCTTTTTTCTATTCACAAAATATGTTTTTCTTTGTAAAAGAAACAGAGTTACAAAATTACCCAAAACTGAAGTCAGAATTTGAAGCGGGTTTTGATAAATGTGATTCTTTAGTTCACCCAGTTTTGTTTGAAAGAACTAACGAAGATGCAAAAAGATGGAAATTGATAGTCCCGTATATGAAATATGTACCGGTTTCATTTTTAAAACAAATAAAAAAGTTTATGTCCAAAAATTAAATTAACTAATATAATTATACGCTGGGTTTAGAACCATAAACAAACGCATGTTGTATTTGTGGATATTCACCAAGTGTTGATATTTTTACATTAATAAAATCTTCTAATATTTTTTCCCAACCCTGTGGTGTGATACGCCAATAATCACCGTAAGACTCACCATGTAATTCATGTGACACGGGAGCTGATCCAATAAATATACCTCCAGGTTTTAATACCTTATAGATTTCTTTCATCGCTCTAATAGGATCAGATGTGTGTTCGAATACTTCTGTACAAATGACAGTGTCAAATAACTGTGAAGGAAATGCTTGTGAAAGATTATGTATATCACCAGCAACATCAACATTTTTGCCAGGAAATTGGTCAAAAGTAGTCACTGTGTTCGAATGTTTCTTTACATAACTTACAGGTCCTGCTCCTAAATCGAGTATTAAACCTGAAGGCTTACATTCGTCTATCCACCCGTTCACATATTTTCTCCTTTCAGCACCAAGAAATGCAATAAGATTATTAGGTTTAGCAATTTGGTAGCCAAAACGAATTAAAATATTATTAATAGTTTTTTTTATATTTAAAATTTTCATCTTAATTTATTTTTTTTAATAAATTTACGGTATGCAAAACCCATAACTAGAGCAACAGCAATTTCGAAAAGTATGTTAGCAATAATACCACCAATTAAACCATATAAAGGTATAAGTACGAGAAAAAGAATAATCTTAATTATTTGTGATGGAATGGTAATATTATATCTGTCTACAATGTCACCTCTCGCAAGAATTAAAAGGTCTAGGACTGCTCTTGGTTGCAGGATAATAACTGTAGCTAAGAGTTGGCTGTAAAATACTGCATCAATATATTGAGGGAAAAAAAACTTAAATAAAAATGGTGCAGAAAATAGGTAAATTATAAGTATTGGTACATATATAAAAAATAATTGTCTTACTCTAAAAGATAGTAGGTGGATTAATTTTTCTGTAGTTTTATTTGCAAATTTTGGAAAAATCATGGAGTTTATATTTTCCCCAACTGTACGAAGTTCTTTAACTGGACCAAAAGACATTGCATATGTTGCCAAAGCAGATGGTCCTACAAAATGCCACATTAAGATCTGATCTAGTTGATTTAAAATTAGTTGAACACCACCTAAAAGGCTTAAATGTTTACTATAGTTAACAGTTTCTTCCACATATTCTTTATCAGGTTTAACTGAAAGAATTTTAAGTGAGTAAATATAGATAATATAATTAACAATCAAACCGACTATAAAATAAGTTGCGACTATTAATAAAATATTTTTTGAGAGTATAAGAACCAAAACTATACTCGCTATTTGTGTTAAGGATCGTAAACTGCTTAATAAAAAATTTAATTTAAAATTACCAACAGCAACAAAAAAGACTTTTGAAATAGCTAAATTAGTAAGTAGAGGATTTGTGACACCTATTACAATAAAAGAAAATCCAAGTTCAAAATTTGCTTGGAATAAATAATAAATTCCGCCTATGATGGCAATAATACTAGCAGGCAAGCTCCAGTAGACACTTTCTTTGAAGCATCCGGGGATAACATTCTTCTTACCATTTCCAATAGCTCTAAGTAACGCAGCCCCCATGCCGTTTAAGGAAAATGCAGAAATTATACCTGCTGTAGCTACAATGTACTTATACACTCCAAATTTTTCTGGTGGAAGTAGATTTGCAAAAGCAACAGTTAGACCAAAACCTAAAATAATTGAAATTGCACGTCCAGAGACTAACCAAAAATTACTTTTTGCAACATAAAGCATATTGGTCTTTGTATATTTTTCTGTCCATTTAAGAAATTTTATCAACATATTAATTAAGGTTATGTTAATTTCTTATTTATATTATTCAAAAATAAAATCGATTATAAATTTTACTCTAATGTAACGTTAATTGTTGTATTAAAGTTGTAACAGGAAATGGTTAAAATTATTTATTTACAATTCTCGTACCACTCTATAGTTTCTCTAAGACCTTCTTCAAATTTAGTTTTTGATTCGAAATTAAAATATTTTTTAGCTTTAGTGGTGTCAAGCTTTCTTCGTGGCTGACCGTCAGGCTTGTATGTAAGCCAGGTTATTTTTCCTTCAAATTTCATTAATTTCACGATGACTTCAACCAGTTCTTTGATAGATATTTCTTGGCTGGAACCCAAATTTACTGGTTCACTACTGTTGTAATTTAGTGTTGCCTTAATAATACCTTCTGCAGCATCCTTAACAAATAAAAACTCCCTAGTAGCTGAGCCGGTGCCCCAAACCTCAATACTTTTCTCTTTTTTTAATTTAGCTTGTTGAATTTTGTGGATTAAGGCCGGTATAACGTGAGACGAGTCTGGATCAAAATTATCACCTGGTCCATACAGGTTGACTGGCAATAAATAAATAGCATTAAAGCCGTATTGTTGACGATAAGCTTGAGCTTGCACAAGCATCATTTTTTTCGCTAAACCATATGGAGCATTAGTTTCTTCAGGATAACCATTCCACAAATCCTCTTCTTTAAAAGGGATTGGAGCAAATTTTGGATAGGCGCATATAGTTCCGATAGCCACAAACTTTTCAACGTCAGATTTTCTAGACGCTTCTATTAACTGTGTACCCATCATTAAATTGTCATAGAAAAGAGATCCAGGAAATTTTTGATTATATCCAATCCCACCTACGGCTGCTGCCAAATGAATAACTATGTCTACACCTTTGACTGCTTTTTCGCAGTTTTCTTTAGTACGCAAATCTAAATCTTTTGACCTAGGAATAATAATATTTTTCTTTTGGGCGCCGTTTAGAAACAGCTCTTTTTGAACAAATTGTCCAAGAAATCCTGCTCCTCCAGTCAATAATATTTTTTTATTATTTAAGTTAAGTTTTTCACTACTGTTTGTAATTGATTTCATATTCATTTATGGTTTCTTTTTTCAGACTCAAAGTCAGCTTCTGTCATTATTTTTACTAATTCAGAAAAACTTGTCTTAGGTGACCAACCTAGTTCATTCTTTGCTTTTGTATAATCACCAAGAAGAATATCAACTTCGGCCGGGCGGAAGTATCTAGGATCAATTTCGATAATGGTCTCTCCAGTCTTAGAGTTTATCCCTTTTTCGTCGATTTCTTTACCTACCCATTCGATATTTAGGCCTAAATTTTTGGCAGTTTCTTCCACAAACTCTCTAACACTCTTAGTTATGTTTGTGGCTATGACAAAGTCGTCTGCTGTATGGTGTTGAAGCATTAACCACATGGCTTCTACATAATCCTTAGCATAGCCCCAGTCACGCTTAGCGTCTAAATTTCCTAAGTAAAGTTTTTTGTCTAAACCTAAAGAAATTCGAACAAGACCTTTGGTTATTTTTCTGGTAACAAAAGTCTCTCCTCTGTGGGGAGATTCGTGGTTGAAAAGAATTCCATTGCTAGCAAAAAGACCGTATGATTCACGATAGTTTTTTGTTGTCCAATATGAAAAGACTTTGGCAGAACCATATGGAGAACGTGGGTAAAAAGGAGAAGTCTCTTTTAGAGGTAATTCAAGTGCTTTCCCAAACATCTCACTTGATGACGCTTGATAGAATTTTGTATTTAACCTAGAATCTTTGATTGCATCTAATATTCTTAGAGTGCCTATACCTGTGATATCTGCTGTGTACTCAGGAATATCAAAACTAACTCGTACATGGCTTTGTGCACCAAGGTTATATATTTCATCTGGTTTAATCTTTTCAAGTAGACGACTAATGCTACTCGAATCACCGAGATCACCATAATGAAGGAACAACTTAACTCCTTTCTCATGAGGGTCTTTGTATAAGTGTTCAAGCCTTGAGGTATTAAATGTACTAGCTCTTCTAATGATGCCGTGAACTTCATAGCCTTTTTCTAGCAAAAACTCAGCTAAGTACGTTCCGTCTTGTCCTGTTATGCCAGTTATTAGAGCTTTTTTTTGCTTAGTCATGTTTGTTGGTATTAGAACGCTACTTAGAGTGAAATAGTTTATTTAATTTCATACTTTATACACTACTCATTATTAATGTCTATAGGTTTATATGGGCGCTAGTATTTTTTGATTTCGAAATTAGTTTTTAACAGGTAAGAATATTTTTTTTCAATTTATAAGTCATAATAAATTATTAGTACTTTAGCTCTTTAAATTATGTTGATTAAAATAATCGTTTTCATCATTTTATTTTTATCAGTAAATAATATCGCCAACGCTGAAACATTGAAAGTTTTTAGTTCCGAGGGTGATGGTCAAATCGCAACTCCCGAGAATGTAAATTGGGATATTCAACGTAATGCCGACATTGGAACTAAACTGTCTTCAACTAGTACAGATGAAATTGTTTCCTTGCTGAGGATAGGGCCAAATAGCCTTTTTGAGATATACAGAGCTTTTTTAGCTTTTGATACTTCTGTAATTCCAGATAATGCGGTAGTGACTAGCGCTAGCCTTCATCTATTTGTAGGGGGTAAACATGAGTACGGAGATGAAAATTCATTTGTAGGCTTATATAAAGGGTATCAAGACTCCGTGGATGTGTTAGAAAATTCTGATATTAACAATTGTGGCGAATCAATTGATAACCCTACACCGGTTGCCCAAGAAGTAGATATTAGTACAATCGCTTTGCATAGTTATTTCACTTTCGATCTCAATTTAAATGGTTTGTCATGGATATCTAAAGACGGATATACAAAACTCTGTCTTAGGGATGGTCATGATGTAAACGATGTCCCTTTAGTTGGTGGTGCGTACACTTATTCAGGCGTTAGAATGTTGCCTACAGAAACTCCAGGAACCTCGCGTGATCCTTACATGGTAATAAGTTATTTTCTTCCTGAAGAAGCAATTGAAAATCCTACCAATCTTTCACAAAAACGGGTGGATGGGGTGAGTGAGTTGGGGGAGGGTGATGGGTTTGTGGGGAATGGGGTGGTGTTTGGGGGTGAGGTGGGGGTAGATGAGGAAGATGGGTTGAAAAGGGGGATTGAGGTGGAGGTGAAGAGAATGAGTGAAGAATTTGATGGTGTTGGTACGCATGCTTCAGAGCTTGGGGCTGGAAGTGAGGCCTCGGTACTTGTGTCTGACTTTTTCGCACCTGCTGATTTGTACAATGGGGAAAATGAAGGGGACTTTAAATGGCGGGCGCGAACTATTGACGAAGAGGGCAATGTTTCGCAATGGGTGGAGTTTGGTGACGCTGAAACAGACTTTGGTTTAAAAGCGGTTCCGTTGATGACGCAGGTGCCGTCAATTTATCCTGATTTAGTAGAGACAACCGCTTGGTCGGCCAAAGATTATGCTTTTGGTAGCTCCACTTGCGGCACAACTTCTACTATTAAAGGCTGTGGTTGCGCGCTAGCCTCACTCAGTACTATCGGGCGTTTCCATGGGATATTGTCTGGTACAGACGACAGTGGTGTAAACCCAGATAACCTAAATGAGTGGTTAAAAGAAAATAATGGTTATGATAAGAACGAAAATATAAACTGGACAACGGCTATAAAATATTTTGGTAAAAAAGAAGACGGAAAAGACAAACAGTTCCTGACCATCGGTGGTTACTTAAAAAATCAAACTGCCATTGAAAATGTTTTAAGTGGTGGGCCAATTGTGGCTAAGACTGGACCAGCTGGTTACGTTCATTACATAACTTTAGATTCAGCTTTAGACAGTGGATACGAGATTAGTGACCCGTACTGGTTTAATACTCATTACACCAATCAAGATCGTAATTATGTGAACGACATTCAAGATTATGATGACACTATAGTAGAAGCCATGGATGTTACATATCACGATATACCGGTGGTAGCTAAGAAATCTTTGGAAATACACCTAGCTTCACCTGCTGAATTTGTGGTTACTGACAGTGCGGGAAATAAATTTGGTTATGACCCTAGAACAAATACTACATACGAGTCGGTAGCTAGTAGTGACTATTGGCATGAAACTCAAATTTCTTCTGGACCGGAAGAAGCACCCAAAGATGTACATGTAATCAAATATGGCTGGGTACTAGATGCGGTAAATAGTCCATACACAATTGAAGTAATCGGTACTGGTAGTGGTGAATATGATTTATCAGTGTTATTAACTGAAGAGGGTGGGGAGTCAACTCAGCTAGAGTTTGCTAGTAGCACCAACGAAGGGGAGGCGCATACCTACTTTATCCGTTTTGCGGAGGACTGGACTGAGGGAGAGACTCTTCTTAAAAAATTCATAGAATGGGTACGACTAAACATTGATGATTTGCCGAACGGGTTTATTCCTCAAGTGGTTGAGTTGACCAACAGTTTGGATTGGGGTCTTCAGTCACAACCAATCGAATTGAATAAGCAACAGTCTACAATGTTGGAAAATTGGGATTCTCAACCAAAATTGGAAAAGGGATGGAATTTTGTTCAAGGAATATTGAAATCCTTTTAATTAAGGTTTAGTTACTTATTAGTTTGGTGGGGTAGGGAAATTAGATAGGAAAAGTGGTGTGGCGGGCGAACGAAGTCCGCCCGCCTTTCCTCGCCGTACTATCTGTTATTATGGTGTAATGAAGGAGTTTATATTATTTTGTTCTCTGTACACTGTATTTATTTTCAGTTATCCTTTTTTTAATCATATTCAGTTTCCATTAGCTGAGACAGAATCAATCAAAAACGAAGAGGTTCCTTTAGTTGCCGATGTAAGCGAAGAAAGTCAGGCAAGTAAAATAAATGATTTCAGCACTATTTCTTTAGAAGTACACCCTGATCTTCAGGTTTTACTGAATTTAATCTCACCAACCTCAACAACTGAGATTATAGGAGTTTGTGTTATTTCTTGCGGAGACAATGACCATTTGTTTTCTTATAAAGATATTAAGAACGTGGTTAAAGGGATCTATGGCTCTTCTGTCACCATGGGTTTTAGAAATAATAAAGAAGAAACGGAATATTTTTATGACGCACTTGATTATCTTATGGAGATGGGGTGGGAAGAAGAGCTAAATTTCGGGAAAATTCTCTCTGCCTCAGCTGGCGGTCCTACCGGAGAATCCGTAGTTCTATACAATACAAACGATCCAAACGAATCTACTCGCGTTATAAAACTATCAGATAAGATAAGATTTAGAGAAAATCCTCAAGTATCGATTGATATACATAATCCAGTGGTGTTCCCAGATTTGTATAAAGTTACTTTATACATTGAAACTTTTGATCTAAATTATCTCGAGGAAGAATTTGGGGCTAGTGATTAAAGTTTGATTTACGAAGTTGGGAAGTGGTGTGGCGGGCGGGCGAAGCCCGCCCGCCTTCGCCGCCAGTCACCCTACCCACCCTGACATTGCCATTTTTTCACCATTTTAGACTGCTTTAGAGTATGGTAAACTTCTCCCAATTATGAAAGACACACTTAAAGGCATTTTGTACGTCGCCCTGTTTGCGATACCGTTTATCCCTCTAATAGTTTCCGATTTCATGTTCTTCCCGTTTATTACGGGTAAGAACTTCACTTTCCGCATCTTGGTAGAAATAGCCTTTGCTTCCTGGGCTTTGCTGGCTCTTTATGATGTTAAATATCGGCCCCAATTTTCCTGGGTAATTACGGCCTTTACGGCCCTTATCGCTATAATGTTTTTTGCCAACTTCTTTGGGGAGTTCCCACTTAAGAGTTTTTGGAGTAATTTTGAGCGAATGGAAGGGTACGTTACTTTGGTTCATGTCTACCTACTGGTCTTAACTCTCGGTTCGGTCTTACGTACCCCTAAAGCCTGGAATTGGTACTTTAATACTACCTTGTTTGCTGCGTCTATTTTGTCTCTTTACGCCTTCGGCCAGCTCTCTGGTAATTTTCAAATTAACCAAGGTGGGATAAGGGTTGACGGTACTTTGGGCAATGCAGCCTACATGGCGGTGTATATGCTCTTTCATGTTTTTATAGCGCTTATCATGTTGGTGCGTAGCAAACAGACCTACGCCAAAGCCGGCTATGGCTTTTTGTTTTTGGTTTTCTTATATCTTCTCATCCAAACCGCTACTCGTGGTACCGCTATTGGCTTGGTGGGTGGCTTAACTCTGGCTGGCTTATATACGGCTTTATTTAGTAAGGATGCTCCGCAGGTACGAAAGTATGCTTTGGCAGGGGTAGTAGCAGTAGTGTTAATAGCTGGTGGTTTGTTCGCGGTTAAGGATACCAAGTTTGTTTCCGACAATCCGATTCTGGGTCGGGTAGTCAATATTTCTTTGGCTGACGGAGCGACCCGTTTCCAAATCTGGTCTATGGCCATAGAGGGAGTGAAAGAAAAGCCGGTGCTTGGTTGGGGACAGGGTAATTTCAATTATGTATTTAATAAGTACTACGAACCAAAACTTTATGGTCAGGAACCATGGTTTGACCGAGTCCACAACATTATTCTCGATTGGTTGATTGCCGGTGGAGTGGTTGGTTTCTTGGCGTATATCTCAATTTTCTTGGCGGCTCTTTATTATCTAGTTTTCAGACCAAGAGCAAATGGCGACAACCGTTTTTCTACCGTTGAGCAAGGTTTGGTTTTTGGTCTTTTGGGCGCCTACTTCGTCCATAACGTGTTCGTGTTCGATAACATAGTGAGCTACGTCTTTTTCGGAATCATCCTAGCTTTTGTTCATAGTCGCGTAAGTGAGCCAATGCCGGCTGTAGAGCAATACAAAATGCCCCTTAAAATTGTAAACAATATTGCCGCACCAATCATGGTGGTGGTTTTGGTCGGCGCTGTTTACTTTGTAAATATTCCTGGCATTCAAGCGGCTGGTGATATTATTGATGGCTTTACTGCGCGGACTCCAGAGCAATTACTGACGGCTTTTGAAAGAGCGTTATCTAGAAATTCTTTTGGTAATCAAGAAATCAGAGAACAGCTCACCCAAAGAACCCAGCAAATTGCCAACACGCAAGGTATTAGCCAAGACGCCAGAGATTCACTCTTGGCTCGAACAGAATCTGAATTAATTAAACAAATTGAAGAAAAGCCCGGCGACGCTCGAGTCCATGTTTTTGTCAGTTCCTTTTATCGTTCTATCGGGCAATTAGATAAAGCTCGGGAACAGTTGGTCCTGGCTCGTCAGTATTCTCCAAATAAGCAACAAATCATTTTCGAGCAGGGCTTTGTTGAATTGCAGTCAAACAATTTTGACCAAGCCACTGAATTCTTTAAGACCGCTTTTGAGTCAGAGGAGAGTTACGACTTAGCTCGTACTTACTACGCGTCGTCATTACTTTATTCTGGAAAAGTGGCCGAGGCTAAAGCTTTGATTGGTGATGAGTATATAAGTGCTTTCTCACGAAACAATATCGCCATGAATGCCGCCGCCCAAGCCAAAGCCTACGATCTTTTAATTGCCGCCGCCAACCAAAAAGTAATAGACGAACCAGAGACTCTCCAAAACCGTGTTAGCCTCTCTGCCGTTTACTACGACAGTGGTGATGCTAAGCAATCAATCGCTACGCTCGAACAAGCCATTGCCGATTTTCCAGAATTTCAGACTCAAGGTGAAGGCTTTATCACCGATATAAAGGCTGGTCGTAAGCCGGGCTCTACACCAGTTACTGTCACTGGTGCGGGTGGGGAAGTGATTGAAACGAGTACCCAGTAGCGTGATATACTCACACAGAGTGCCAAAGTGTACTCTACAAAAGAAAGTCTACGCAAAGGTCCCTGGGGTGAGGGATTTTTGCGTTTTTAAGGTAGGGGACATGTTATACTCCCAATATTAGTCAGTAGTTATGGCTAGCGGCGCACTTAATTTTAGACTTTCATCTTTTGGAGACGCACTCCGCTAGCTATAACTGAGGATTAATTGGTATGACTGTACGACCTGATTGTATTAGCGAAAACGTGCCTCTGGCACCCTATACGACCTTTAAAATCGGCGGCCAAGCAGATTTTTTGGCTACGATTACCAGTGAAGAAGAGTTGATAGACGTTCTAACTTGGTCCAAGCAAGAAGATATGTCGGTGATGATTTTAGGTGGTGGTTCCAATGTCGTGTTTGCCGATGCTGGGTATCGAGGTTTGGTCCTACACATAAATATTAAAGGGATAGAAGTTGCTGAACAAAATAATAAAATTTTTGTGACGGCTGCCGCTGGGCTAGAGTGGGATGAGTTTGTTTCTAAAATGGTGAAATTAAATTTTTCCGGCTTAGAAAATTTAAGTGGTATCCCCGGAAAAGTTGGAGCGTCACCAGTACAAAATATTGGTGCTTACGGAGTTGAAGTTGGAGAAAAGATTATTTCAGTGCGTGTATACAATCCGCAAACAAAAAATTTTTCTACTTTAGAAAAAAACGAATGTGACTTTTCATATCGCCATTCATTTTTTAAAAATGAAGCTGGAAAGAATTTAATCATCACAGCGGTAACTTTTTTACTAGATAAAAAATTTAAACCAGTTTTGGGATATCCGGATCTACAAAAATATTTTTCTGATTCAACACCGACCATAGAAAAATTAAGAAGTGCGATTTTAGAAATTCGTCGTCACAAATTTCCGGACTTGGGTAAGGTCGGCACAGCTGGTTCATTTTTTAAAAACCCCATCATCGATAGTGGTCACTATGCTAGGTTAACTAAAGTCTATCCTGAACTGCCCGGCTATGCTCAAACAAGGGGCGTAAAAGTTTCAGCCGCTTGGTTAATCGATAATGTGGCGCAGGCTAAGGGCATAAGAGAGGGTAATGTCGGTACCCATGGTTCTCAGGCCTTGGTTTTTGTTAACTACGGCCAGGCCACGGCTACAGAATTGGATATATTTGCTACTAAAATTTCTGACTTAGTTTTTAAAAAGACAGGAATTCAATTGGCGAGGGAGGTGTGTTTTGTTGGTGAGGGTTAATTTGTTTGTTATTGTTTATAGACCTTTAGATTTATTGTAATATTTGATTATCTAAACACCTTCTTCCTCATCATTTTCTAGGAAGGAAAATGATTAACGGAAGGGCCTGAAATTATAATCGCTTGCGCTCATTAATTTAGGCCTCAGATCGAACAAACTCACTTCGTGAGTTACAGATAAAATAATTCTTTATAAATTTTTCAAGAATAGAGTTTAATTTGTGAAAGATTTCCTTCCCACTTTGTTCTGCTTCGG
>Ga0210043_1000336_pt1 | contig 49589 bp, 39 predicted proteins | sample CryGeymet201501t_FD_183990 | JGI IMG/M metagenome (GOLD analysis project Ga0210043, IMG submission 183990) | Groundwater microbial communities from Crystal Geyser aquifers in Utah, USA - Crystal Geyser metaG 2015-01t (SPAdes) (version 2) | ecosystem: Environmental > Aquatic > Deep subsurface >... | reverse complement strand
AGAGGTAAATTTTAACGGCCCCGAGGTAGTGCGAAATATACAAAGCGCCTGGGAGGTGCCCGTGGTGCTTCATTCGGCCTACACCGATAAAGCAACCCTCGAAGAAACCAAAAACCTGGCCCAGTACGGATATATTCACAAGGTCCCGGGCAATAGTGAACTCGTACTGGCCACGGTACGCTTGGCTCTCCGGCTGTACAAGACCGAAAAGGAACTCAAGCAACAAAGGCTCATGTATCAAGACCTCTCGGGTCACCTTCAAGACCTACAAGACAACCTCAAGAGTTTTTTGGCCCGGGAAATTCACGATGACCTGGGCCAATCGCTTACGGCCCTCAAAATCAATCTGAGTTTTCTCAAGAACCACGTCAATTCTCCGGATGGAAACGAAATTTTGGGTACTATGCGAGAAATTCTCAACCAAGCTGTGCAAAAATCCCGTAGCCTCATTGAACAACTGCGCCCGCCGGTCATCGAATCTACGGGTATTTGTGAGGTCCTCGAATGGCATTGCCGGGATTTTGGAAAGAACTTCCAAGTCCATACCTGGTTCAAAGGACCTAATCAGGAGCCTAACCTGGATAGCGAGACAAAACTCATGATCTTCCGAATCGTCCAGGAAGCCTTGACAAATGGGGTCCATCACGGAGAAGCAAAATCTTTAGGGGTCGAAGTCTTTGAACCGAACAACGGAGTTCTGACCTTGGTTATCTACGATGACGGCAAAGGCCTTTCACCCGAGTTCTCGACCGACAATCATTTTGGAATACTGGGCATGGAAGAGCGGGCCCGTAGGTTTAACGGAACCATCGATATTTCGAGTATTCCCGGAGAAGGAACCCGCATTACCCTCCAGGTACCTATGGAGGTCTTAGCTTGACCACTATTGGCATCTTAGACGACCATCGTCTGGTTCGAGAAGGATTAGTCCGAATTATCCAGGCCGATCCAACCCTTGAAGTAAGTTGGCTCGGTGCCCGGGCCGAGGACACCGCCGAACTCGGCACCACGTCGAACCCACAAGTCTTGGTTCTTGACCTCAACCTACCCGACCGAAGTGGATTAGAAGTGATTAAGGACCTCCGGGCCAGGTTACCAAACCTTGCTATTCTCGTGGTCAGTATGTATCCCGAAGAGCAGTTTGCCCGTCGAGTACTTCGTGCGGGTGCTCGAGGATACCTCATAAAAGACGAGAGCCCCGAACTCCTCATTCAAGCCATACAAAAGATTGCCGCCGGAGGTTACTACATAAGCGAAAACCTCGCGATCGAATTGGCAACTATTTCATCTCCGGGAGATAAAGAGGTCGATAACCCTCATACCACCCTTTCGGACCGAGAATACGAACTGTTCATTATTCTTGCCGAGGGCAAAAGTGTAAAAGAAGCCTCGAGTCTCATGGGAGTGGGCCTCAGCACGGTTCACACCTATCGCCAACGACTCTTAGAAAAGCTCAATCTTCGCACTAATGGGGAAATTATCTACTATGCTATGGAAAAGGGCCTGCTCACCTAGGTTGTAGCAAAAATTACTACTTTCTAATCCCACATTTGTCGACAATCCCTTGACCCGGACCTGCCCTATACTAAAACCCAAGGAAGGAAGCCTGGGGTGAATGTATTATTGGCCGACGACTCGGAACTACTTCGGGTAAATGTAAAAAAGCTCCTCACCATGCAAGACGGAAACTGGAAAATTCGAGAATCCCATAGCCTTTTTACAACCCTCCAAGAATTAGAAATGGAAGTACCCGATGCGCTGGTTTTAGACCTTCAGTTAGGAGACGGCACGGGATTTCAGATACTGGAGTTCATACAGGCCCGAGAGCTTCATATTCCAACCATCGTGTTGACTAACTACCCCACCGACCACTATCGAGCTCGCTGTCGGAGCCTGGGGGTAGAGTACTTCTTAGACAAGTCCTACGAGTTCGATCAATTACCAGGAATTTTGCAATTTTGGGATAAAAGAAACTAAACTTATCAAGAGAGGAAAAGGAGAGAGGCTATGTTAAAAGATATGAAGCTGGGGCTAAAAATGGCTCTGGGATTCGGATTAGTAATTGCATTGGTAATTGCTATTGGAACCATCGGCATCATTAATATGCTCCAAATTCAGGCGGATTCTATAGGCCTGGACGAGGAGTCCATTCCGGAAGTCGATATCGCAGCGAGGACCTTGAACTACAGCTACTCGATTATGTACGCCATGCGAGCATATGGCTTTAATTTCGACGAGAGTTTTTATACTAGTTCCGTCCAGGAGATGCAAACCCTTGAAGGAGTCATCCAAGAAGGTGAACAGCTTGGAAATCAACATCCTAACCTCGTAGCGATGGTAGAAGGAGCTGCTGCTGCGAAGGTTGCTGCGGCCGCATACAAGGGCATGATGACCCAAACCAAGAACACCGTCGATTCGGTTGAGCGAGTACGTACCGCCTTAGACCAGGCGGCGACGGCCTTTGTATCAAATACCGGCGCATATTTGGAGAGTGTTACAACCAGCCAAACCAATGAAATAAGGGCTGGAGCTACCACCGCAGACCTTCTTCGACGGGTAGAAATGGTGATCCTGGCAAACGATATTCTGGATCTGGGAAACGAGGTGCGAATTGCAAACTTCCGGGCTCAGGCCCTTCGGGACTACGATATTCTAGAGAGGGCTATTAGCCGGTTCCCCGAAATGTACACCATCATCGACAGGTTACTTCAGCTCACCCGACAACAAATAAACATCAACCAACTCAACGTAGTTCGGTCAGCCGCCGAGGCCTACAGGACCCAGTTACAAGCTGCTCTTGTAGAATTCCGCACCCTAGACCGATTAGCGGTCGATCGACAAAACACTGGAACCGAAGTTCTAGACGTAGCTTTGGCCCTCGCGGACCGAGGACTGAGCGAAACCGGCGACATTGCTACCATGGCAGTAGAGCGAGTCACCAATGCAGTCATGATTATGCTCATCGGCGTCATTATCGCCCTGGTTATGGCAGTTATAATTGCCATCTTCCTTACACGAATGATTACCTCCGCCCTTCTGAAAGGTGTAGTGTTTGCCAAGGCCCTGGCCGAAGGAGACATGACCCAGACCTTGGAGGTGGACCAAAAAGACGAGTTGGGTCAATTAGCCACGGCCCTCAAGGATATGGCTTCGCGCGTATCCGCCGTCGTTCGGGAAGTGCAAACCGGAGCCCAGAGTGTCGGCCAAGGAAGTAACGAAATGAGCTTCTCGGCCCAACAGGTTGCCGAAGGGGCCACCGAGCAGGCCGCTAGCACCGAGGAAGTTTCCTCTTCTATGGAAGAAATGGGTGCAAATATCCGCCAAAACGCCGAGAATGCTGCCCAGACCAATAGCCTTTCCCAAAAGGTTGCCAAGAGCGCCGAAGAGGGTGGACAAGCGGTAACCGAAACCGTGGCAGCCATGAAAGAAATTGCCCAAAAAATCAGTATTATCGAAGAAATTGCCCGAAACACCAACCTCTTGGCCCTGAACGCCGCTATTGAGGCTGCACGAGCGGGAGAACAAGGCCGAGGCTTTGCGGTGGTAGCCAGCGAAGTTCGTAAACTTGCCGAGCGAAGCCAAAAAGCTGCGGGGGAAATTTCGGAACTCAGCATGCGTAGCGTATCGGTGGCTGAAAAAGCCGGTACCCTCATTACCGAAATGCTTCCAGACATCAACAGAACTGCCGAACTGGTCCAAGAAATCAGCGTAGCCAGCCGAGAACAGGATTCTGGGGCCGACCAAATTAACAGGGCCCTGTCCCAGTTGGACCAGGTTATACAACAGAACGCCAGCTTCTCGGAAGAAATGGCCGCAACCGCAGAGGGACTCGCTTCTCAGGCAGACCAATTGCAGCAAGCGATAGCCTTCTTTAAGGTCAAGCAAGGTGGCCAAGGAGCCCAAAAGATGCTCCCTGGACCCTCGGAAAACAGTTCCGCCACAACCGGTCCTAAGACCACCGTCGCCCACCTCCCCAGCCCCGCAGGAAAGGCCGGGTCGAAGCCTTCGGTAAAGCCCGCGACCAAGACAATTGGTCACGGAACATCGAACGTCGCTGCTCCCAAGGCCCCTACAAGTACCAGTAAAGGGGTAAAGCTCGACCTTCCCGTAGGCGAAATTGAAGATATCGACGATAATTTTGACGAATTCTAAGGAGGCTTAGCAAATGAGCGAAATAACAAGCCAGTATTTGACCTTTCGACTTGCCCAAGAGCAGTACGCATTAGAAGTAAGTCAGGTTCAAGAAGTGCTGGAAATGCAAGATATAACCCATATCCCGGGCATGCCCGGGTATATGCGGGGAGTCATAAATATTCGGGGGCGAGTTGTACCGGTGGTAGACCTTCGGGCGAAGTTGGGTCTTCCGGCCCGGGAGAATACAGAGGAAGCTGCAATCATTGTGGCCGAAATTTCTGAAGGCGAATCTCACCTGACCCTCGGGTGTCTAGCGGACTCGGTCCAAGAGGTTACTAATATGGATCAAGCCGCTCTCGAGCCTCCACCCAAGATGGGAACCTCTATCCAGAGTGTGTGGATTAAGGCTATAGGCAAGAAGGAAGATGGTTTTGTCATTCTCTTGGACATGGAGCGAATCTTCAACTTTGACGAACTCGCCCAGGTATACAAAGAAGAGAAAGAAGCGTAAATTTTCGCGATGCGCGCACTAAATACTCCTCGTATGGTCCAGCTACAATCGTTGCTGGGCCATTTTGTTTTTGCCCTCTTGGCCACCGTCGTTCAACCTCTTTTACCGGCTATTCAGCAGAAGTACGACCTGAGTATCTTTCAAAGTAGCCTCATTCCTACCACCTACACGGTTTTTATGACCCTTACAAATATCGCCGTTGGTATTGGGGTGAGCAAGTTTGGGGTCAGAAAACCCTACTTTGGTGCTTTGGGTCTTGGGGTAATTGCCTCAATTCTTATCGGTTTTGCCGGGTCTTACCCGGTTCTTCTGGGTTCCTTTGCCCTCCTGGGCGTCTCGGTAGGCACAGCCTTTACAACCCTCTCGACCGCCTACGCTCACCTGCCCACAAAATACAAGAATTTTGGCCTCTTCCATGGGGCCTTTGGGGTAGGAGGAATGGCGGCGCCGCTTATCTTGGCGGTTGTGCTTTCCTTTGGACTTGGCTACGAGTCGATTTTTGGAGTCTTTGTTGTCTTATTGATTCTGAGTATAGGCCTTCTTGTTCAAAATCGGGCCTTCGAACACCGAAGCGCCGAGGCCTTGTCCCTCCACGGCTTGGGTAAGGCGGTGTTACGACCGGTATTTTTCCTGGGTATCTTGGGGATGGGAATGTATGCCGGAGCCGAGACGGGCTCGATAGTCTTTTCGGGGAACCTCCAAGGCCGGTTCTATGGTTTGGAGCTAGCCCAGAACTCGTTTCTGCTAAGTCTGTTTTGGGTTGGGTTTACCCTCAGCCGTTTTGCCACCGACCCGTTGCTGGATCGGTTAGGGCTCCGGTGGATCTTGGTCTTTTCGGCGTGGGGCGCGGCCCTGGTACTACTTCTCTGGGTCCTGGGGTTTGGATTTTGGATTTTCCCCTTGAGTGGTCTCTTTATGGGACCGGTTTTTCCAGCGATTCAAAAGTTTGTGAACGATCAGCTCCCGGACGAAGAAAAAGGGCTGTTCAACGGTGCCGCGTATGGTTCCCTGGGGCTCTTCATTAGTGGGACCCTTCCCATTATGGGATCTCGGGCCGAGGTTGGAATAACCAGCGCGTACGTCGTCAGTATTGGTATGTTCGGAGTCCTGGGGATTATCGGATTCGTCTTGGGGCAACGCCAATTCTCCCAGTCAAAAACCCCTTGACATTTTGATTAATCAAAATTTATAATTGGGCCGTTATAAATAAAGGGAGGTAAGGATGTTTGATTCCTTAAAGGCCGCCAACCCGGTTCTTCTTGCGCTCTATGCAACACTTTTTACTTGGGCAGTAACGGCACTCGGGTCTGCGTTAGTGTTTTTCTTCACAAAAATAAACCAGCTAGTCCTGAATTCCATGCTCGGATTTGCCTCGGGTGTAATGATTGCCGCAAGTTTCTGGTCGCTACTTAATCCCGCTATTGAATTGTCAATTGATATGGGAGTTAACCCGGTAATTCCGGCGGTTTCTGGCTTCTTGTTAGGGGGACTATTCTTATTTCTTGTCGATAGATTGTTGCCTCATTTGAACAATGGCCTCGACATAAGCCAGAGAGAAGGTTTAAAAACCTCCTGGCAAAGAAGTACTCTCTTGGTTACCGCAATAACTTTACATAACATTCCCGAGGGTCTGGCTATTGGTGTCGCGTTTGGTGCCCTTGGGCTTGGAAATGGGTATTCTTCGTTTGGCGCGGCCGTTGCTCTTGCGATCGGTATTGGACTGCAAAACTTTCCCGAAGGTGCTGCAGTTTCTATCCCTCTTCGGAGAGAAGGTTTCACACGAATGAAGAGTTTTATGTATGGGCAGGCTTCTGGACTTGTTGAGCCAATAAGTGGGGTCCTGGGCGCCTACCTCGTAATTGCAGTCCAACCCCTGCTCCCTTATGCCCTGGCTTTTGCCGCCGGTGCGATGATCTATGTGGTCGTCGAAGAGCTCATACCCGAGGCCCAGCAACACGGGAGTTCTGATTATTCGACCATCGGTGCTATGCTTGGTTTTGCAGTAATGATGTTTCTCGACGTAGCACTCGGTTAGCAGCCCAGAAATCTTCTCAAAAAACCATTAACTTTTGAGTATTCAAAATAAATTTTCCAATTAGGATGAGATCTTTTTTGGCCCTTGCTATTGGGATTCATACTATTCCCGAGGGAATTGTTGTGTCGGTGGCCCCGGTTGGGTATTACTTTTGCCCGAGTAGCAGGAGTCATGGTTTTCATTTCCTTGGGAGGGTTTTGCCAACCTCAGAAATGTCCAGAGATCACCACCCTTCCCCGTATGGCCCCGTTGGAGGAATGGGCGTTATGGTTACCAGCCTGTTCCTCTTCGCCTAGATTTGATACACTAACAGCATGGAAGACCAAGGTTTATGGGGCCCGGTAAACATACCGAATGAAACCTGCATGGTGTGGAAATTGGCCCACCTGTGGTTCTGGATTAAAAAAAGGCAAGACGAATGGTTTGTGCTCTTGCAACGACACCAATCTTTGCAGTCTGCCCCCCCAGGATTTCGGCACCCCTTACTCATATCGGCCCAAAAAGACCAAACCCCGTTTGAGGACCTCGATACTCTTCCCCTACACGGGGAGTCCACCGAACCTCCGCCGGTAGAAGGCTGGAGTCGATTTGTAACCCTTCAGCAAGAAGAATTATCAATTCTGCCCGCCCTCCCCGATAGACCCCTGGTCGTTAGACCCTTTATGCGAATTAGTCTACTTCCCGGACGATGGGCTCAGTTTTTTATTACCGTACCAGTGTGGGTTAGTCTTGCAGCGCGAAAAGTAAAAAAGCAGACCGTGTTTGAAGAATTCCCCTCCCAGGTATTATCGAGCACTTGGTTTGGCGATACGACAGGCGGTGAACTATGTTACGCACTCCATACCCCCCTCCTTCGGGAGGAACCCGAAGGAATCATTCCTCCCCACCAGGTGGTATGTCCTCTTATTATCCGAAATCAAAGCAACATAACCCTGGACTTTCAGCGTCTATGCATCCACGTAGAAAACCTCGAAATCTTCCATACCCCACGAGGACTCTTTACCAACCAAGTGCAGGTGGTGTTCAAGGGAGACGACCAGGCTACTCAAATAGAAATTGCCAAAAGGCCGAACAAAGATGGAGTATCTATTGAGCTCTTGCGACCACCGCGAGAACCCATGAGTCGAAGTGTTCTCAGAAAAACCTTCGACAGCATAAAAGAAATGACAGGACTATAAACAATGGCCAGTGTTCTTTCCAATTTTGACTTTCAAGGACTAGTAACAACCGAAAATCTCTTACTCATCCTGCGAGGTCTCGGTATTTTTTTTGTAGGTCTCCTTACCGTTCGGGTTACTTCTTACGTGGTTCGTCGATTTCTTATGGCACGATTGAATGAGCAAATCCGCCTCTTGGTTGACAAAGGATTTAAGACAGTCGGAATGACCTTTGTTATTATTTTTTCTCTTTCGGCCTTCGGAGTAAACCCCGCACCCCTCTTAGGTGCGGCGGGTATATTGGGAGTAGCCGTTAGTATTGCCAGTCAGAATAGTCTGTCGAACATCGTTAGTGGGCTTTTTCTCATTTCGGAAAAACCCTTTACGATCGGCGACATAGTTACCGCCAGCGGTAAAACTGGAATTGTCCACTCGATCGACCTACTGTCGGTAAAAATTCGAACTTTTGACAACCAATATGTCCGAATCCCCAGCGAAAAAATCTTCAATAACGAGGTAACAAATATTACTCGGTTTCCAATCCGTCGACAGGACTTTACCCTTTACTTGCCCTACTCGACGGACCTCAACGAAGTGAACACAATTTTGCGGGAAATTAACGATGAGAACGTTCTGTGCCTCAACGAACCTGAACCACTCATTCTCTACCAGGAAATTGGGGCCCAGGGAATGAAGATTCTCTTTGGCGTCTGGTTTGTAAAGGCCGACTACGTAAATACCCGAAATTCGGTGATAGAAATGATTCAATTGCGCTTTGCCCAACGGGGAATTGCCTTCCAGGTACCCTTGTTTCAGTCGATTCAGGAGGGCGAAACCCTTCCAGTCTTTCTTCCATCCACGACCGAGAGGGTATAAAGAATAATTGCCCCGGCCGCAGCGACATTGAGGCTATCGATACCGTCAGCCATCGGGACTCGAATTCGCAGGTCTGCCCTTTTTTCGATAATCGTGCTGTGACCCCCAAACTCGTGACCTACTACAATAACCCCCGATCGGCCGGCGAATTTGCCCCCAGGCTCGAGATCCGCCACAAAATCCTCGAGGTCATGGGCTCCGGCTGAACCATCGGCGGCTACCAACAGTCGCTTCTCTATTTCTACCCACCTAATAAACTCTTCATCGGACTCAAACTGAACTAGGGGAGCGCCAAAGACGAGTCCGACCGAACTACGAATAGCCTTTCGACTAAAGGGGTCGCCGCTGAGCGGACCGAGGGCTATAAACTGGGTGCCAAAGGCCCGGGCACTGCGGATGAGAGTACCGACGTTCGACTCTTCTTGCACCGCCGTAAGCCCCAGCCCCCAGCCCGGTCCCGAACAGATCAGAGGAAACTTTGGACGCCGAGCAGCAGCCAGGAGCCCTCGGTGAAATTTGAAGCCCAGCAAAGTACCTATCTCTCGCCGGGTACCGGTATACACCGGATAGGCACCACCGGATTGAGTCGCATACTGGTCGGCGTTTTCTGGCGTGCCAATGATTCCTAAAATTTCGACCCCACTTTCGATGAGCCTATCAACCACCGTGCGACCCTCGGCGATACAAATACCATCCTTACGAAGATCGCGGTCGGGCAGTTGGGCAAAGGAAGCTACGAACGAGGACGAGGCTTCGGCAAGGTGAAGGGGCTTCGAGAAGCTCACGAACCTTATCCCTCGTGGTCCTCCCACCAGCGGCGGATTCGGACTATTGCCTCTCGCAAGTTTTCTTCCGAGGTTGCGAGGTTAAAACGAAGGAAACCTTCCCCCTCGGACTTGTCGAACTGGCTTCCGGGACTAATCCAGACTCCCGTGTCCTTTCGAATTCGTCGTTGGAGGTCTCGGGTACTCAAATTGAGGGATTCTTGCATGGGTTTTGCCTGGACCCACGCCAGGTAGGTTCCCTGGGCTGGAATTCGCATGAGCGGTAGCCCTGCGCCCCGAATGAGGGTATCAAAGAGCTCGGTATTTTTTTGAATCTGGGCCAAGACCCCGTCCAACCACGGCCGGCCGTACCGGTACCCGGCCTCGCTGGCTACCAGGCTCATTGAGTTGGCGATCTCGAACCCTGCCCGATCAAAAAAATCGGATAATCGAGACCGTATTTCTGAATTTTGGGTAATCACCTGGGCGGTGTTGAGACTTGGTATATTGAAGGTCTTACCCGGACTCTGGATAGTAACGGTGTTATCGGCCCCCAATCGACCCAAGGCATAAAAATCCTCCCCGGGCAAAATAAGATCCCCATGGATTTCATCGACCAAGACCTTTACGCCGTACCTGTCGCAGAGTTCTACTACCCTTCGAAGCTCTGTTTGGGTCCAAACTCGCCCCACTGGGTTATGGGGACTACAAAGAAGAAGCAGTGTCGTCTGAGAATTCCTTACTAACTCCTCGAGCTCGGCAAAATTCATGGAATACCGATTACCCTCTCGGAGGAGGGGATTTCGTACTACCCGACGGCCAGCATTTTCGACCACCGTGTAGAAGGGATTATACACCGGGGGCTGCACGATAACCCCATCCCCAGGAGATGTGAGGGCATATAAACTCTCTCGAATGGCGGGCATCATTCCCAGGGCGTAGAGCTGGTGCTCGCGAGGGAAGTTCCACGATTGATAGACCTGGGCCCAGGTTCGGAAGGCCTCAAAAAAGGACTCGGGAGCGAAGGTATACCCAAAAATTGGATGTTCCAACCTCTTACTCATTGCGTCGACTATTTCCCGCGGGCAGGCAAAATCCATATCCGCAACCCAAAGGGGCAGGCTCTCGGGATCCGACGAAAGGTCCCACTTGACCGAATTGGTGCCTCGGCGGAATGGGGACTCGGGGGTTTCAATTGCATGTTCAGCCATAGACGGGATTGTAATCTAATTCCCCTGGCTTTGAGAATGGGATAGACTTACTTCAGGAGATACCAACCTTGTACCACCGTCAAGCAGCAGCCTTTCGAGCCGAAATTCTTCGGTACCTTCGTTCATTTTTTGAAACCCGGGGTTACCTTGAGGCCGACGTACCGGTCCTCAGCTCGTTGGTCATTCCCGAATCGACCATTCCCCTCTTTACTACGGCCCTGGAGAATGAGAACGATGGATCGAACTCTCAGGAGCTCTATCTTCTGCCCAGCCCCGAATATTACCTCAAACATTTGCTCTCGGCCGGATGGGGCAGCCTCTATTCCCTAGGTCCCAGTTTTCGAAATCGCGAAACCCCCTCGCCTAGACATTCGGCGGAATTTACCATGCTCGAATATTATACCCTTGGGGCCGACTATGTAGCCAGTCTCGACCTAACCAGAGAGTTGCTCCAAGATCTACCTCTATGCACCGACTCCCCTACCGCCCACCGCCTCCATCTACCGGTACGAACCATGACCATGGAAGAGGCCTTCAAAGACCTGGCGGGAATCGACCTGTTGCCCCTGGTGGTTCCCGAGGATTCACCCGAAGGGGACATCCAAGCCTTGGCTGCGGCCCAAAGGGCCCTGGCCCAAAAAAGCATGGAGGTTCGACCGGATGAAAGTTGGGACGACTGTTTTCAGCGGCTTTTTCTTACCTGGGTCGAGCCGGAACTTCCCGACGATTCTCCCCTGGCCCTGATAGATTTTCCTTGGAGAATTCGGACAACCGCAGCCCGGAAGCTGGACACCCCCTGGGCCCAACGGTGGGAGTTGTATCTGGGCACCCTGGAACTGGCAAATGTGTACACCGAAGAAACCGATCCCGGGCAGACAGCATCCTTCCTCGAAGGGGAACAGGCCGCTTTGCTGCAACAGGGCCGGCGGGTAAAGGTCGACCCTGAGTTTCCCAAAGTGGCAGGGGCCCTACCCCCCTGTTCCGGGGCGGCAATGGGCGTGGACAGGTTGGTTATGGCGGCAGGGGGCTATACCCGCCTGGATCAAATTCGCTATCCTTATGCCAAATGAAACCAGAAGAATTAGAACTGCCCGAAGGGGAATCCCTTCAACCATCGCCAATTCCCGAAAAAGGAACCCGAGTAACCCTACGGCTCCCAACTCGTCACAACCCAAAACTCCACCAATTAGTAGAACTCATTAACGCCGACGACGAAGTGTACGCCCTATGGGAATGCGCCAATGTGAATGCGGTCGATCGGCTGGGAATGAGCGATCACGGCCCGGTCCACGTTCGAATTGTGGCAAATATAGCCTTGCGAATTCACCGCCTACTCGTGAATGCCGGCGTAGTGCCGAACCTGGTAAGGGACCATGAATTGGAACCCGAAGATGCGGAGGTTGTTACTGTTTTGGCAGCCCTTACCCACGATTTAGGTATGTCGATTCATCGTATAGACCACGAACAATTTAGCCTCTTCGTGTCCCAGGGTAAGCTGACCGAGTGGCTGAGCCAGGTCTACCCTATTCGCGAAGCCACAATTATTCGCTCAGAAATACTCCATGCAATAATCTCCCACCGGTCGGGAGGAAAACCACTGACCCTGGAAGGGGGAATAGTCCGGGTTGCCGACGCCCTGGACATGTCCAAGGGCCGTAGCCGAATCCCCTTCGAGGCTGGTCAAATAAACATTCACTCCCTCAGCGCCGCCGCGGTAGATAAGGTCGAAATACTTCCAGGGACCGATAAACCAATTCACATTTCCATTACCATGAGCAACTCGGCGGGAATTTTCCAGGTCGATGAGCTGCTGCGCGAAAAGCTCAAAGGTTCGGGCTTGGAACCCTACATGGAAGTGGAAGCTTCGATCGAGGGCGAGGCAGAAAAGAAGTTAGTCCAACTGGTCCGGTTCTAGGACTCAACTATTGGCCGAATTGACCCCCTAGGGGATTCCGGGTATTATGGGCCACCCAAAACAGAAACTCGACAGTAAAAGGAATAGAGGATGATTAAAGGCGGACAGATTAACAAGGGCATGTGCCTCATTATGAAAGGAAATCCCTACTTAGTAGTAGAAAGAGAATTCGTAAACCCTGGAAAAGGGGCCGCGTTTTCTCGTTGCAAACTCAAGAACCTCAAAGACGGATCGGTGCTGAAAGAAACGATAAAGTCTAACGACAACGTTGAAGAAGCCGATGTTTACGACAAAAATGCCCAGTATATGTACGCCGACGGTGAACACTTGCATTTCATGGACAATTCTACCTACGACCAGTTCGAAATTAGTGCCGAGTACTTCAACGAGAAGATCTCCTACCTCAAAGAAGGAGACAGCTACAAAATCGTCTATTGGGAGTCCGAGGCGATCGACCTTATTCTCCCTATGAAAATGGTATTTATCGTCACCGAGGCCCCCGAGGCTATTAAGGGCGATACGGTTACCGGAGCCACAAAGATGGTTACCACCGAAACCGGGCTTCAGGTGCGCTGCCCTATCTTTATCAAAGAAGGGGAGAAGATTATGGTGAATACTGAAACTGGAGAGTATGTCGAGCGAGTAAATAGCTAGGCTCGCACATTCCTTTCGTACACCTCGATCCATTTCTGAACGGTTACCTTTCCGGCAAGTTCGGCGATGAGGTCGAGGGGTATTTTTTCTACCTTCTTAAAGCGAATACAGCTCTTTCCTGCATCAAGTTTGCCGAGATGGAGTTTCTCATATTCCCTGACAAACCAATCCATGAGGTGTTGGTCGGCGTAGAGACCCATGTGGTACAAGGAAACGTAGTTCTTTTGACTGGCCAGGTTCATAAAGGGCAGGGGCAGTTTTGGATCGCAGTGATACCCCGGGGGATACAATGCATGGGGCACCACATACCCTACCATTCCGTAGTTCATCCTGGCCTCGAAACCCTCGGGCAGTTCTGCCAAAATCCGGGAATGAAGCTCTCGGATAATAGTTCGACGGTCCTCGGGTAAAGCTTCGATGTACTCTTCGGGCGTTTGGGCGTTCGAAGTCATTCTGGTATCTCCCCATCAGTTGTTTGGTATGCAGTTGCAAGTTTACATTCTACCAGATACATTACAAAAAGAATCATATAAAAGGGAACCGAAAATATGCGAGTTACAACCAAAGGTAGATACGCTCTTCGGGCTATTACGAACCTAGCTCTAAGTGACGGAACCAGTCCAAAGGCTATCAAGGTTATAGCGGCCGAGGAAGAAATTAGTCCAGAATTTTTAGAGCAAATCTTCTTTCGACTAAAAAAAGCCGAAATAATAAGTTCGGTTCGGGGCCCGGGAGGCGGATTTATCCTTTCGAAACCCCCCAGCGAAGTTTCGGTCCGAGCAATCTTCGAGGCCGTAGACGAAGGACTTGACCTAACTCCCTGTACGTCCTGTACCGACGATGAAATTCCTTGTACAAAAATGGATAGCTGCCTCGTCCACAATGTGTGGAAAGAAGCCAGCGAAAGAATTAATGCTTACTTCGAAAGTGTCACCCTCGAAAAAATAATGGCCCAACAAGGGGACAAAGAAATGAAAACCCTTCTGTCCGGCGAGGATGTACGAATCGGCTAATCTTCGGGCACTTCTACCGTAGATGGACATCCATCTGGGGATAGGGAAACTCGATTCCTTCGGCTTTAAAACTACGCCATATCTGTTCGTTGGTGTAGTTCATGCTGGCTGCCCGGTCCGATGCCTTTGAAAGAGTCAACAATAAACGCAGGGTAATTCCTGACTCATCAAAACTATACACTTGAACCATAGGGTCGACTTCGGACTTCTGAAATGGGCACGACACCCCAATATGGTGAAGGACCTTTTTTACCTGATCGAGGTCTGAGTCGTAGTGAACCTGGATGGGTATGGGGTAGACCACCGAGGGATCGTCGTAGCTGTAGTTATGGACCGAATTATCGACAATCGCCGAGTTTGGAACAACGATAGTCTCGTTTAAAAGGGTATTGATAACCGTGTAAATCATTTTGATTTCCGTAACCGTTCCCTCGTAGGCCCCGTCGGCGGTAACCGCCTTGATAAAATCCCCTTGTTTAATAGGTCGGGTCATAATGATGATGAGCCCGGCAATAAAATTGGCGACCATGGTCTGGAGACCAAATCCGATACCAACCCCAAAGACCGCAAAGAGGGCAGTAAGGCTGGAGAAGGATATTCCAACAATCGATAGGCCTATGAGAAAGAACACCGTCATCGCCGCATAACGAGCAAGATTCCCAATCGAGAATCGAGCCTTAGGATCTACCCCCATTCGATCAAAAACGTTTTTGTCCAAGACCTTTCGGGTCCAATTTCCAAATCCATTGGCCAGATAGACCATAGGAATAATAGCAATGAGGGTAACTATGGATATTCGTAAATCGCCCGCACTAAGAAAAGGTGTATTGAGAACCGTAAAAAAGTAACTACCAATTTCTACTACCGCCGCCCCGAGGAACATGAGAAGAACGAGGATAAACCCAAAAAGCAAAAGGAGCCGCACAACGATTCGATAGCCTCTTTGCAACTTTGTTTTGGTTTCGTCTTCGACCTTCATCCGGGCAATGGTCGAACGCCCAAGTTTACTTAGGACTATACCAGCAATCCAAATTCCAAGGACTGGCAACAGAAACCGAAGGCCAAAATCGAGGTAGGTGAAGGGAAGATGGTAGGTTCCCAAGATTATTTCAGTAGACAAAAACTCCATAAACGATGTTTCCTTTTCGTATTAATCGGGAACCTCTACAATCTGGTTTTCTGGCCAGGTTGGTCAATGCTCCGCAATGACTTAAGAGCCTGAGCCCATTAAGAATAGGGGTTTATCGAGGTCCCCTAACCCAAGGTCCTAACGACGAGCAAAGGATTCCAGTTCGGCCCGGGTTTCGGCGTGGATAGTTCCGCGAGACTCTAGGAGAGGAAAGAAATCCTGAACCGGTGCAACCGCTTCCAGATGTACACCCGCGCCCTCCATATCTCTGCGGCCCTGGACGCCCCGTTCGAGAAGAACGACCAGATGTTCGACGACCAGCCCTTGGTCTCGTAAAATCTTCAGGGCCTCAATTTTTGAGGTCCCGGTAGTAATGAGGTCATCGAGGAGAAGCACGCGCTCGCCAGGCTTGTACAGCCCCTCGATTGTTTTCTTGGTACCGTGGTCTTTCACCGATGTGCGAGGGAAGATCATCGGAATTCCGGTCTCCAAGGATACCGCTGCTGCCAGAGGTAGTCCGGCGGCGGGTATCCCAGCGATACGGTCAAAGGTAAAATCGGCCAATCCGGGCCTTTTAAGCAAATCGGCGTAAGCTTTGGCTACCAACCGAAGAAGAGTTGGGTAGGACATTATGAGCCGAAGGTCGATATAGAATGGGCTTTTGTCTCCACTTTTTAGGGTGAATTCCCCGGTCTTAAAACACTGGGCTTCCAAGAGCCCCTCGAGAACTTCGGTTTTTCTGCGAGTTATTGGATCAACTCCCCGGTAGACTCCTTTTTGACGGGCCTTATTGAGGGCCTGGGTGTATTTTTCGGCGGCTTTTTGGGGATTTTCCGCCTGGGCTATGCCCCGGGCGACCATTGGTAAGATTCCCAGTCCCTGGGAATCCATGCCCGTTCGAACCGCAGATTCCAAATCTCCTCCCTGGGTGCCTATGCCCGGAGCTAAAAACCAGGCCCGGGGGTGCCGAGCTCGAATTTCGGCCATCGCTACTAACTCGTTTGCCCCTACAACTAATCCTATTCGTTGGGAGTCCCAGGCCAGGGCCTTGTCGGCTACTTGAAGGTAGAGAGGAGTATCTGCCTCTCCCAGGTCCTGAAAATCCCTGTTTCCGGGGTTGGAGGTTCGGCACAAGATAAAAACCCCCTTGTCTTGGTAAGCGAGGAAGGGTTCTATCGAATCTCGTCCCATGTATGGGCTCAGGGTAATTGCATCTGCCCCCAGAGCTTCAAAAGCTCCCCGGGCGTAGGCCTCGGCGGTAGCCCCAATATCGCCCCGTTTGGCGTCCAGAATGACAGGTATCTCGTTGGGAATGAGTCCCAGGGTAATTTCGAGAGCTTCGAGGCCAGGAACACCGTAGGCCTCGTAGAAGGCTATGTTCGGCTTATAGGTGAGGGTATACTTCGCTGTGGCATCGATTATTCGCCGATTGAACTCGACAATTTGCTGAACTGCTTCACTCATTTCCCCTTCGGGACCGAGAGTAACCCGGGGATCCAACCCCACACACAACAGTGAGTTTATCGACTCTGCCCGATGGGCTAAGTGTGAAAAAAACAAGTCCTTTTCTGGGTACTCCATCGAATCCTCCACTCCAGGAGCATACACACTTTTCGCCCGAATCGCTATACTCCACGGTCAGGGAGCAAGGCATGACCGAGGACCAACTCATTGAAACCGCGGCAAAGTGGATAAAGACCAGCAGAACTTTGGTAGCCTTTACGGGGGCTGGTATTTCGGTAGAATCGGGAATTCCATCCTTCCGAGGGCGGGACGGAATTTGGAACTCCTACGACCCCGAGGTTCTGGAAATTTCCTATTTTCGGTCCCATCCCCTGGAATCCTGGGAAGCAATACGGGACATCTTCTATACCCATTTTTCCCACGCCCATCCCAATGAGGCTCATTTTTTCTTGAGCGATTTGGAACGGGCCGGCATTCTCAAGTTTACTATTACCCAGAACATCGACGACCTCCACTATCGGGCTGGAAGTCGTGCCCTGGCGGAGTTTCACGGTAACTCCCGCCAATTGGTGTGCCAGAAGACCGGCAAAAAGGTGCCCGCCCCGGCGGTCGACATGACCGATTTGCCCCCCATAAGCCCCGACGGGGGTCTGTACAAGCCGGATTTTGTGTTTTTTGGGGAACCTATTCCTGCGGAAGCTGCCCTTAAGAGCCAAAAGGCCTGCGAGCAGGCAGATACTCTCATTATTATAGGATCTACCGGCGAGGTGTATCCCGCAGCAGCCCTACCGGGCCTGGCAAAACAAAGTGGCGCCCGAATTATCGAAATCAACCCCGAAACTTCGGCCTTTTCTGCGGGGGTTACCGACCTCTATATTCCAATGGGAGCCGAAAGCGCCTGCTTAGCCCTGCGAGACCTACTGCAACTACCCCGGACTATTCCTGGCTATGAGGACTTGGCCACCGAATGAAACTCCTTTCGGTCTTTCTGGGTTTCCTGATTTTTCTCGCCCTGGGTGTACCCACTTTTTCCCAGTCCCTACACGAAATTCGAACCGAAAAGGTACTCATCGTATTTTCTCCCGGGGACGAAGCTGTTGCCCAAGAAATTGCTACCTTTGCCGACGAGGTCACCTCCCAGCTTACCGAAATTTTGGATTACACCCCAACTGAACTCATTCCCGTACTTCTTCGGGGCGAGCGAGACCAAGCCAACGGTTACTACACCATAGGGCCCCGCCGAGTTGTCCTCTTTGTAAGCCCCGACACCACCTACCCCGGATACTTCGGCCCCTCCCAAAGCTGGTTACGCCTGGTGTTTACCCACGAGTTGGTGCACTACATCCAGCTGAGTAAACCCCTGGGGCTCCCGGGCCTGGCCCAAACCATCTTTGGCGAGGCCTTTCACGGGGCCTTTGGGGCCGGGGCCTTTCCAGGCTGGTTCGTGGAGGGCACTGCGGTGTACCTGGAGACCTTCCTTACCCAGGGGGGCCGGGGCAGGTCGGGGGCCTTTCTCGCCGAAATCCTTGCCAGCCTCTACGACCTGGACTCCTGGACCTACGACCAAGCCGCTTACGATTCCCTAGACGAGTTCGACAGCCGCATCTACCGCAGCGGGTATATTCTTATCGACTATTTGGTGGAGAACTACGGGTTTTCCCTGGTTAACGAACTTCAGGAAGCTGTCTGGACCCGCTCATCGGAAGGTGGGGCAAGGGGATTTGATGAGCACCTGGCCCGGCTCACCGGCCTTTCTAACGACGAGCTTTGGTCTCGAGCCAGGCGGGCAACTATGGTCCCCTACTGGTCTCAGATCGGTGTTATCCCAGGGGTACCTTGGGAGGGGTGGAACCCAGAAGATTCGGTCTTTCCTCGCCCCTCGCTCCCCGAGACTCTTGTCCTTCCTGCGGGTTCGAAGTACATCCTGAACTACCGCGACGCCTGGAATCCTCCCCGGCTCGTTGGGGATTCTAAGGATTTGGGAATTATCGGCATTCAAGACTTCGCGCTCTCGGCTTCAACCCTCGTATTCACCCACCGAGAATATCCAATTTACGGCCAGGAACCTTCTCACTCCACTACCCGGGTGTACCTGCAGGATATTGCAGGTCCTAAACAGCCAGTTCCCCTGACCCCCAAAGACGGTCCTGACTTCAAAAGCCCCTCGGTTGCCCTCGATTCTTCTCTGCAGCCCTGGGTGTATGCTCTCGAGCGCCGGGGCTCCACCCACGCCCTGGTGCAACTTACCCCCGATGCCCGTACCCTGTACTTTGCCCAAACCCGTTTGGGTTCGGCCCGAATTTCACCCGATGGACAGGTTGTAGCCCTCACCGAACACCACAATGGATATTCTCGCTTGATTTTTGTAAGCCCTCACACCGGTGGACTGTTGCCCTCTTCAACCCCTTGGGTCCAAGGTTCCTGGGAGTTCCCCCGGTGGCGGGAGAACGATGGCGTGGCGGTAGTCCTGGACTACGAGGGTACTCGAATTGGGCTATGGGTTCCGCTCGATTCCCCTTCTGGTCACCCTTTTGGCCAGTACCGGGTAATTGCCCGAGACCCAGTAGGTGTTATGGGCGTCATGATTCTGAAGGATGGCAGGGTTCTCTACAGGGCACCCAGGAGTAAGTCTATTCAACTCTTGATTGCCGGGCCCCTTGGAAAGGATGACACTCTCATCCTTGCTCTTCCAGCGTTTACTCCCGATTCTGCTCACCCCTCCACAACTCTCCAGTCGGCCCCGTTGCATTCTGTCGCCACCTTTCGTTCGGGTCTCGTCCTCCATTCCTGGACTCCTACCCTTAACCTTCGGTCCAGTGCCTTTGGTACCCGGGACTTTTTCCTCGACTGGGACCTTGCTTTAGGGGCGGTTTTATTCTTCGGGAACTTGGCGGAGAATCAGAACTCAATTATCCAGACCGAATGGTATAGCCGATCGGCACAGCCCGTTATTGACCTCACCTATTCCCATACCTTTGGGCCAAGAACAGAATTAGGTCTTCGTCTAGGACAGAACTACGAAAGTCGTTGGGTTCAGTATCCGGGGTTTGAGCCTCTCGCCGAAGCTCGCCAAACTTCTGCGGCAAGCATCCAGTGGGCTCAGGTACTGGGTCGCCATTCCCGACCGGGCTGGACGACCGAATTTCGCAGCAATTTGGAACTTTCGGGTCGGTATCTCATCGAAGGTCGTCGGGAATTTAGCTTGGCCGATTCGCTTTCGAGTACCCGGTCCATGACTACCTCGTTTCCTGGTACTTCCGATCCCGAGGTACTTATTGGCCGATCTATCCTGGGTCTTTCGACCGGGGTTTCGGTTCAAGGATGGGCACCTCGGGGATTGCGGCACTTTTATGGGGGCCCGGGAGTTTCAGCCTCACTCGTGGGCAGGGTAGAGCCCGATCTGGAGGGCTTGACCGACGGGGTGCCTTCCTTGATTGCCCAATCCCGGATAAAAACTGCAGTCCCTGGACCTTTTCGTATCCTGGGCACGATCGAGCTGGGCATAACCCTGGCGAACAACCTCGAGGCCCCTTCTTTTGGAGGCCCTTCGGGGAGTTTTTCTCCCTCATTGGGCCTGGGTGATGGAAGGTTGCTGCTTGGAGCGGGAATTTCTAGACCTTTGTTCTTTCCAGAATTCTCCCTGGGTAGCCTTGTGGTCGATAAGGTTGGCCTAAGCATGAGACTCGAATGGGGAGCAACTCTTTTGGCTCGGGGAATTCGGAGTGCTGCCCACGAAACCCAAGTCGTGGCCCGGTACCTCTGGGCCCAAGATACTGGTTCAGCCTTCGGCGCCCCTGCTACTCTTTCGACAGCTCAAAATCTACCGTCGTGGACCCGAGCCGAGGGATTTTATGCCGATTCGTTCTTCTCCCTCGCCCTAACAATAGACCTGGGAGTCGGTGCTTGGGCCGGTGAGCGCCCTCTCCTCCAGGCTGGAGTGGACATTAAGATCCCTTTAAGTTCCGTAGAAACCCCAGAACTTGCTCCCGTCTTCCTCATGGATTTGGGAGATTTATTGTGATTTATTTCATATTATTTTACTCATAAATAACAATAACTCACCTGAGTGTCTCAAAAACCTTGCGAAACAATCGGCAGCAGTATATAGTGAAGAGACACGACTTGTACCAACAAGAAACCAAAATCCATTGTTAAAGAGGATCAATATGGCCGAAAAGAACATGGTAATAGTTGATGGTAACGCAGCGGTCGCCCACGTGGCCCACGCTACCAACGAAGTAATCGCTATTTACCCAATCACTCCCTCGTCCCCCATGGGCGAACTCTCCGATGAGTTCAGTGCCAAAGGACGAAAAAATATATGGGGTACCATTCCCCATGTCGTCGAATTGCAGTCCGAAGCCGGTGCCGCCGGTGCGGTTCACGGGGCTTTGTCCACCGGAGCTATGACTACTACCTTTACTGCCAGCCAGGGACTGTTGCTCATGATTCCGAACATGTTCAAAATCGCTGGCGAAATGACCCCTACCGTATTCCACATCGCTGCTCGGGCTATTGCCGCCCAGGGTTTGTCGATTTTTGGTGATCATTCGGACGTAATGGCATGCCGAAGCACCGGTTGGGCAATGTTGGCATCTAACTCGGTTCAAGAAGCTATGGACATGGCTCTTATCGCTCAAGCGGCGACCCTCGAGAGTCGGGTTCCTTTCCTCCATTTCTTCGATGGTTTCCGAACGAGTCACGAGATTCAAAAGATCGAAGAAATTTCGTATGAAGTTATTCGGAAGATGATTAAGGACGAGTTCGTTCACGCCCACCGAAATCGGGCTATAGACCCTGAACGACCTAGTATCAAGGGTACGAGCCAGAACCCCGACGTCTACTTTGCTAGCCGAGAAACGGGGAATAAGTACTACAATGCTACCCCTGCTATCGTTCAGAGGGTCATGGACCAATTTGCTACCCTTACGGGTCGAGCCTATAAGCTTTTCGATTACGTCGGTGCCCCCGACGCCGATCGGGTTATGATTCTTATGGGTTCCGGCGCAGACACCATGGAAGAAACCATTGAGTACCTGCTGGCCAAGGGTGAAAAGGTCGGTCTCCTAAAAGTCCGACTCTATCGCCCCTTTAGTGCCGAGCATCTGTTGGCAGCCCTACCCAAGACGGTCACAAAAATATCAGTCCTCGACCGAACTAAAGAACCCGGTTCTTTAGGGGAGCCGTTGTACGAAGACGTGCAAACCGCCCTGATGGAAGCGGTGTCCCTCGGCAAATCCCCCTTCAAGAAGACTCCTTTTGTCGTTGGTGGTCGCTACGGTCTGGGTTCTGCTGAATTTTCTCCCGCCATGGGTGTTTCGATCTTGGATGCCCTCAAAGCCGATCAACCCAAGAACAAGTTTACCGTCGGTATTTACGATGACGTTACCTTTACGAGTCTTCCTTGGGATGATTCCTTGAGCGTCGAAAAAGACGATGTTTTCCGAGGGGTATTCTTCGGTTTGGGCTCTGATGGAACCGTTGGGGCAAACAAAAACAGTATCAAAATTATCGGAACCGCCACCAACAACTACGCCCAAGGGTACTTCGTCTACGACTCGAAAAAGGCCGGTACCGTAACGGTGAGCCACGTCCGATTTGGAAAAAAACCAATTCATAGTGCCTACCTGATCTCCGATGCGAACTTTGTCGGCTGCCATAAGTTCTCGTTCCTCGAGCGAGTTAACATGCTCCAGATGGCGTCTAAAGGAGCGACCTTCCTCCTTGCCAGCCCCTACTCGGCTGAAACCGTCTGGGACGAACTCCCCATGGAAGTTCAAAAGATCATCATCGATAAAGAACTTAAGTTCTACGTCATAGATGCCCTCAGAATCGCAGATAAGATGGGAATGGGTAGCCGAATTAACGTTATTATGCAAACCGCATTTTTCAAAATCTCCGGGGTCCTTCCCGAGGCCGATGCGGTTAACATGATAAAAGACGCCATTATTAAGACCTATAGCAAGAAGGGTAAGGATATTGTCGAAGCAAATATTCGGACAGTCGATGCGTCCCTGGAAGCTACTACCCAGGTAAAGTATCCCAAGAAGGTTACCAGCAAAAAGACTATGAAGCCCCCCGTGCCTGCCGATGCTCCGGCCTTCGTAAAGAACGTCATCGGGGAAATTATGGCCAATCGAGGCGACAAGTTGCCCATTTCGGTTCTGCCCGACGATGGCACCTTCCCGGTCTCCACCACCAAGTACGAAAAACGAAATATTGCCGATACGATTCCGGTCTGGGACGAAGCAACGTGTATCCAGTGTGGTGACTGTTCGATCGTCTGTCCCCACGCAACCATTCGAATGAAGGTCTACGAGCCCGAACTCTTGGCCAAGGCTCCTGCTACTTTTAAGTCTACCGATTACCGGGGCAAAGATTTCCCCGGTCAAAAGTTCACCATTCAGATAGCCCCCGAGGATTGTACCGGTTGTGGTATTTGTGTGGCCATTTGTCCCGCCCACGCCAAAGATGCGGCAGGGAACAAGACTGAGCGTAAGGCCATCAATATGGCACCCCAACCTCCTATCCGCGAGGCGGAGGCAAAAAACTGGGAATTTTTCCTGAACACTATTCCCAGCGTTGACCGAGAAAAAGTGAACAAGGGAACGACCAAGGGCACCCAGTTCCTCGATCCTCTCTTTGAGTTCTCCGGTGCCTGTGCGGGTTGTGGTGAGACTCCCTACGTCAAACTTCTGACCCAAATGTACGGAGACCGGGCGGCTATTGCCAATGCGACCGGTTGTTCATCGATCTACGGTGGCAACTTGCCAACCACTCCATACACAACCCGAGCCGACGGTCGTGGTCCGGCTTGGTCGAACAGCCTCTTCGAAGACGCTGCGGAGTTTGGATTTGGATTCCGTCTTACCGCGGACAAAATGTACGAGTACTCCCGTGAGATTCTAAACTCGATCCTTTCTGAGGGAAAGAACGACATCAATACTAACGTCATTCGAGCGGTGCTCGATAACCATCAGGAAACTGAGGCTCTTATTGAGCAGCAGCGGAAAAATGTTGCGGTTCTCAAGAAGGACCTTGCTAAGAGTAAAAGCATTTTTGCCAAGGAACTGGGGTCCATTGCCGACTACCTCATTAAGAAGTCTGTTTGGATCCTCGGTGGAGACGGATGGGCCTATGACATCGGATTTGGAGGTTTGGATCACGTAATCGCCAGTGGCAAAAATGTGAATATTCTGGTCTTGGATACGGAAGTCTATTCTAATACCGGTGGTCAAATGTCTAAGTCGACTCCCACGGGAGCAATTGCAAAATTTGCTTTCGGCGGTAAGATGATCAAGAAAAAAGACCTGGCATCGATAGCTATGACTTACGGCTACGTCTACGTCGCCAAGGTTGCTATGGGTTACAATCGGGTACAAACTATCAAAGCCTTCCAAGAAGCCGAGGCTTACAACGGTCCTTCGCTTATCATCGCCTATAGTCACTGTGTTGCCCACGGCCTCAAGGATATGGCTGAGGGTATGACGGTTCAAAAGAACATCGTCAACTCGGGAATGTTCCCCCTCTTCCGCTACAATCCTATGGTAGCTGAAGAAGGCAAGAACCCTCTCACCTTGGACAGCAAAGAACCAAACTTCTCGGTTGAAGAGTACATGTATAACCAAATTCGGTTCCGCAGTCTCAAGGCCAGCCACCCCGAAGCCGCCGCCGCCTTCCTGGAGCAAACTAAAATAGACGTAGAGCGGGAATACCGCCGACTGAAGTACTTGGCAGATCGTCCTTTCTAAGGACAATCTGTTACCGCAGGTTCTGACAGGGGTTTCGCAGAAACCCCGAGAAGAACCGTATGCGGGGGCAGATAGACTCTTCTAGGGTATATCGCTGATGCACTACTAACCTTCCCTATTCCAGGGAAGGTTTTTTTACCTCTGGTCAAAAAAGTGAAACCTGGGCTACAATTGGGTGTGGCTACAAGCACGGTCGAACAGTACGTTAAAACGATATATCACCTACAGAAACCCGAACAATTGGTGCAAACCCAAGCTATTGCCGATAGTCTGAAAGTTACTCCCGGAACAGCAACGGTGATGATTAAACACCTAGCAGAAGAAAGACTCGTCAACTATACCCCTCGTTATGGTGTAACCCTAACGGCTGCGGGCACGACCATGGCTTTGAGGCTTCTGAGGTATCATCGTCTTATAGAGACCTTCCTGGTGGAAGTTCTGGGATACGATTGGTCAGAGATTCATCAAGAAGCAGAGGTGCTTGAGCACGCGGTAAGCGATGTATTTATTCAGAAGGTAGATAGGCTGCTAGGCTATCCGACCCACGATCCCCATGGAGATCCTATCCCTAACGCCCAGGGACGAGTAACCGAGAGCCTAAGCCAGGCTCTTTCAGATTGTCCAGTTCATACGAAGGCTATTATCAGTAGGTTTGAGGATACCAGTCCAAATACCCTGGGACTTATGGCCGACGAAGGGTTAGGATTAGGAACATCGATTCGGGTTACAGCGTCCAGCCCCGCTGCGGGGGTTCTCACCCTGGAAGGACCTAAGGGATCAATTACTCTTAGCCTACAGCTAGCCCAGACCATACGGGTCGTATTATAGGTACTGCCCTAGGGCCCTACCCTCTCCACGAAAGCGAATGCATCCTCCTTAAGCACCTCAAGACCCCGTTGCCACACAAGTTCGGTGGGTAAAACCACCAAGAAATCCCCAAAAAAAGGAACTTTTCGAACCTCGGCCGGTGAGAGGAAATCTAAAAACCGATCGTAGCGTTGGGCATACCCCCGAAAGCTATGGGTCCAAAGGGATTTTCGAGTTACCCTATTATCCCGGTCAATAATCACCATAGGAAGGCGCCCATCCCAGAGATACGGTACCTGGGCCAGTTCTTCAACCCCATGCATCGAGGTGTTTGTATTCGCCGAACAGCCGGCAAAAAGTAGGTAGGCGCGTTGGTTTCCCGCCGGAGAAGTAAGCCGAGCAAAGGGAGAGTTGGGCCCCAGGGGAGTTTCATCGAGGATGTGCCCGTCAAGATAATAGTCTACATAGGAACCCCACCCACTCACCGAGTGGGTAGGACACAGGCTTCGACCCAACGATAGGTCGGCTCGGAAAGTCTCGGATAGAAATCCTACGCACGACTGGGTCAGGACCTCATCAAATACGGGATTCCTTTCTCCGACGTACTCATAACTCAAAGTTGGAACCAAAAGGGTTCCCGAAGGCCCTAGGTAGGATTCGAAGGCCCTCCAGATCGTTTGCCCCGCACTTTCTCGGGTATCCCGAGACCCAGGAATACCAAGTCTTCGAAATCCTGTGTGGACGAGAACTACATCTCCAGGTCTTATTCCGCACGATTCCAGGGATCGGTGCACCTTCGCCTCTATCCAACCTTCAAAATCGACGGGAACTTCGCGTTTCATACCGAGGGCACCTTTTTGCGAATTATTTCGTTCGTGTACCGAGTACTACCTTTAGGGACCTTCGCTCTCCTGCTCGGATGAGTTCGACGGTCGTTTCTTCTCCCTCGGTCATCGATCGTAGGGCAACAAATAAATTCCGAGGCTGATTAAGGCCGCGGCCACCGATCGACAAAAGGGTATCTCCAAGAACAATACCTGCAGCCTCGGCCGGGGAACCCTCTTCTACCTGAGTCACCACTAAGCCCACTACACCGTCAGCCTTGCCGGGAGAGGTCCGAACCCCCAGGTATCCGGGGTTAACCGTTCCCTTCATTATAATCGATTGTACGAGATTTTCGAGCTGTCCGTACCCTAAAACCTGGCCGTAAGGTCCTGGATGGGAACTTACTATTCCCAAAAATGCACCTTTGGTACTCACTAAAGCCCCTCCCTCGGTGTGGGGACCCAAGGTACCGTCGACTTCTATCCAGGGTTTGACGACCCCTCCCCAAGGGTTCTCACGAACTTCTTGAGTTCGGGCAACCATACCTGAACGAAAATCTCTATACCCCAGACTAAACACCAGGGTTCCTGGCGAAACATTGCCTAGGTCGCTCCATCGGTCCCAGGAAGAAAAATGGGGTATCTCCAGAACCGATAGATTATACCGGTTGTCCCAGCCTCGAACTTTTGGAATCGCAGGGGGGTCTTCGCCATGAATAACCTCGATTCTCTCGGGGTTTTGAAAGGGGTAAGATACGGTAATTACCAACCCTTTTTGTTGCCAAAGAATACCACTACCTTGGAAGATTAGGTTGCCGGCTTCATCCCGCTCTTGAACCCGAACTACTCCCCCCTGGGTAGTTGTATAAAGATTTGCTATTTCATCGGAAAAGGTTTCTAAACTCATCGCAGTCCTCCTGATTTTAGGATGATGAACTTTGGGAGAAAGAAATAGCTATCCTTTTGGCCAGGGTTTCTAAACTTCGAGGAAGCCTTCCCGGGCAGTAAGAATTACCAATTCCGCCCGGTTCTGGGCTCCGAACTTTGTCATAAGATTTGATAGGTGGAATTTTATCGTAGGAATGCTCAACCCAAGGACATCGGCTATCTGCTTTGTTGCAAGTCCTTGGGCGGCGAGATCGAGCACCTCTTGTTCACGGGGGGTTGGTGTTCTTACTCCTTCGATGTTTTTCGGAGGTTGGAAATTTTCGAGCGGATACATTCCCAGGGCCAATCCAAACAGCCCAACGGCAACAGTCCGCGAGTTCGGGGTACGCAACCATATACTTGGGACCAATGAAGGCCAAAAAAGGGGCCCATCGCCTAGAAAAAGTATTCCTGCCCAATCTCCCGTTGGCCGACCATCGCTCTCGTCGCTCACAAGGAGGGGGGAAGAAAGGGCTACGTCCTCCAACAAATTCCTAAAATCCTCAAACAATACCAAAGCCTCATCGACCAGTTCAGACCACGGGGATTCGGGTAGTATTTTTGAATGAACCAAGACCCGGGGAGTATTAATGAGAGGTATCCCAGATTTCGGATTTGCGGGTGAAGTTTTTTATATCAATTCTCCGACGAAACCGAAGGGCTGACCAGTCTGCGTCGAGGGCAATCTGTCGAACTGGCTCGAAACCCAGGTCTCGGAGAGGTTTCCACCCATGATCTCGGTGGATTTGAACGGTGTACATCTTTGAACTTTTTTTAGGATAGGCAAACCAGAGAACCTGGTCGTCCCGGAAATACTGGTCTGCCACCCGGGCCCACTGAGAAATTTCGTCGGAACTTTGTACAAGAATAAGGGCACAGACCAGGTCCTCGGTCCATTTTTCTACAACCGGGCCCTCCTGTGCCAGAAGTACTTTGATCTCTGGGACTCCAAAACCAAAGTACCCCAGGGGCTGGTAGCCCCCGGTTCCTTTTGGCCGTTGGAGCTTCTTAGAAAGGTATCCTTGAACGGAATCCATACCAATTACCTCACTTCTCGGTCATGACCCATACACCCTTCCAAACCTCGGGCGAGGCACTATCGCCGTGTTCTTGACGCAACTTTGCACACTTGGCCGAATAGTGCTTAGAGGCTGGGTCTTTTGAGGAGAGGGTGTCAAACTCGACCTGGGCGCGGGCGAAGTTTCCTTGGTAGAAAAGCTTTAGAGCCAATGAAAACTTCTCGTGAAGTTCTTTGTTGCGATGGGCTTCTTCTAGGGTAAGTGGCTCGTACACAACAACCGGTTCAGCCCGGCCGACCACCGCAACCCGAGAAAGTTCTCGCGCCGGAAAAGCTGCTCGAGTTGTGTCGAGGGTTGCCTGGGATATCATGGTGTAGGTTCCAAACTGCTTGTTAATTCCTTCAAGGCGAGCGGCGAGATTGACCGCATCCCCCAGCATTGTATAGTCGAAGCGGGTCCTGGAGCCCATATTTCCTACGACCGCGGGACCGGTATTAATACCAATACGCATGAAGAGGTCCTTACCCGTCCTTTGGGCAAAGACCGGACGCAATCGTGCTAATTCGGTCTGACATGCAAGGGCAGCCCGCACGGCCCGTTGGGCATGGTCTTCAAGAGGCAAGGGTGCATTCCAGAAGGCGATAATAGCATCGCCTTCGTATTTGTCGATGGTCCCCCCCTCACCTTGAATAATATCGGTCATAGCCGAAAGATATTCGTTCAGAAGGGATGTCAGGTCCTCGGGAGAAAGTCCCTCTGAAAGACCGGTAAATCCTTGAAGATCGGAAAAGAATATCGACAACTCCCGTCGTTCCCCACCCAACTTGAGCTTATCGGGGTTCTCGATGAGTTGCTCGATCACCGCGGGACTGAGGTACTGACGAAAGGCGTTCTTAATGTATCGTTTTTGCCGTCCCTCGGAGGCGTAGTTCAATACCGTCGCACCCACAAGAGAACCAATCGATGCTACCGTCGGTAAGACAATCGGAAACCAGATTCCAACCAGATACAATCCAAAGCCTAGGGCCGTGGGAAGTACGGTAAATCCGAGAATGAGGCTCACATTCCCAATGGACCCAGAAATAAGGGCAATACCCAAAGCGGCAACCAAGGCAAAAAGTGCCCCGAGAGCAATTTCGCCAACTCGCGACAGGGGAGTAATAAACTCACCGGTCAATAGATTGTCGAGCAACGCTGCGTGGACCTCTACCCCTGGAACAACCGGGCCCAGGGGTGTAGGTCGAAGATCCAAGAGCCCGGGCGCAGAAAATCCGAAGAAGACGTACTTTCCCGCCAGCTCGTCGGGAGATATAGGGGGCTTGCCCCCCTCAAGGAGTTGGAGCTCGCTTTCGATAATTGCCGCAGCATTTATCGCTTGGTGAGTACTCGAATTGGTTCGGTAACGGAGGACCCCTCGTCCTTGATCATCGATAGGCATTTCCTTACCGTTGAGGCGAAAGGTACCAGGTTCGATGGACATTTCTACTGGACCATCGGCGCCGACAAAATAAGCTGCCAAGGCAAGGCCGGGAAGAATTTGGTCGTCGAAGAGAGAAAAAGCGGTTCCTCGGCGATACACTCCATCGGGGTCTTCGGGGAAACGCACCGACCCTACACCGGCGGCCGAGGGTAGTAAATCGGCATTAGGAAAAAGGACAGAAGAAAACTCCAAGCTCGCCGCTCCTATACCTTCGGTAGTTGTCAGCCATTCGGAAAGGCCTGGAACCTCACCTATTAGGGGATCGGAGAGGGTGTTCCATTCGGTTTGTCCACCTCCATCGGTTGACCCTGAGGCAGCCAAAATACCACGGTTATAGGCAGACAAGGAGTCGGCAAAAGCCCTATCGTCGTACACCCCGTAGAGCGACGGGTCTGCAAAGATAACATCGTACACCAGGGCCTTCGCACCTGCCCGACTTACGAACTGGGTTACGGCTCCATATAATTCCCGAGGCCACGGCCATGCAATACCTAGTCCTTCACTAGCCCAGTCCAAACTCTGTTGATCGAGCAAAATGAGTATAATATCGTCGGTCGCTCGGGAGGGCTGGGCGAGGGCTCGGACCCGCGCATCGTAGGTTCTAAGTTCAAATCCTTCAAAAACCCCCGCAATCCCTAAGATAACAATCATAACCCCTACCACCAGGCCTACCCCGAGGGCCCGGAGAATTCGTGTCCCCATACTTAGATTCTCCCGGTCGCCCGGGCGAATCGAGACTGGGCTATTCCTCGATTAAGGCTTGGCTGGCGGAAGTTACCAATTTCTCGCCGGACATCGGCAATTCGGGTCGAAGGCTCGGGGTGGGTCTTAAAGAAACCCGGTCCACCTTGTTGGTATACCTTCTGCATTTCTTCGAGAACTCGAATAAGACCGTTTGGATCGTAACCAACGGCTTTGAGAATTTCGACCGCAGCCTTGTCGGCCTCGGTTTCTGCGGAGCGGGAGTAACCGCTGGTAACCAGAGTTTGGGTGATATCATTGATGGAATCGCCAAAGGTTTTGGTGAGTTCTGCTACCTCCGATGGGGCCGCCAGTTCAACTGCGGTCAGGGCGACACTGGAGAAGGCCGAGGTAAGGCGGGAAGATTCGATGGCCTTGAGACCATGTTTGTACTGAATGTGCCCAATTTCGTGGGCTAAAATTGCAGCCAAATCGTCTTCGGACTTGGCAAGTCGAATCATTCCTCGACTAATGAGAATGTGGCCAGCTGGGGTCGCAAAGGCATTAATTTCGTCGGTATCCATGATTAAGAATCGATATCCCAAAAAGAGTTCGGGCCTTTGAGAAGCCAGGGCGAGGCTTTGGCCCAATTGATTGAGATAGTCGTTCGCCTGGGTATTATCGTAGGGGGTATATTGGGAAAGGATAGACGCAGCTACTGCCCGACCAATGTAGTATTCCTGCTCGGGGGTAATGTCTTCGGCCGACCGCTGAATAGCTTCGCCACTGGCAGCAATAGATTGGGCTTGGCTGTCGCTAATTATTCCTATCTGAGCCCCAAGGCCTGCTCCTTCGGAAAGAATGGACCCCATAGTTGCACAACCACCGAGGAGCACTATCGTAATGAGAAGCATGGTAAGAAGGACGTTTTTCATTGGGCACCTCCCTCGGCCAAGGGCGAACCTAGGTCCCCAAGGAAGTCGTTAATCGTCCGGTAATCTACGAGGAAGGTTTCCATTTTGTCAACCGAGGTATAGTCCATGTCGTTGGCTGAACGATATTCGGCTTCGACCTCACTATTAAATCCGCGCCCCGCTAAGGCAACTTCATTTGAGGTTGCAGCCCGGTCCACATCGGCAGCCCCGGCCTGGAGTACAATTTCCTGGGTTGTAAGGGCCGAAGTGCTAACCCAGCCTTCGGAGGAGCCAAAGCGAACTTGAACCCACGAACCGGCTTCTTGAAGTACACTTACCTTGTCCCCATAGGCCAAGTCTATGACTACGGGCGCAAGAAAACTATTGCGTTGTCGCATTTGGGTTTCCCTCACCTGAACACTCATAGTCCCCGTATTCTGCCCAAAAATAGGCAAAATCATTAGGCTAAATACGCTCAATACCAATAATCTACAAAAAATTGCTTTCACCTAAGCCTCCCTTAATTATATAATGGCCCATGGACGCCAAAACAGCAATGCTGGCGATCGAAGGATCGCCTGATGCTATTATAGTTCAAACAGACGATATTATCCGCTATGCAAACGCCGCTGCGGCAGAGCTTTTTGGTGCTTCCAGCCCCCATGACCTCCTTGGTTTACCCTTTTTTGAAAGGATCCACCCGGATTTTTACACCGATGCCCAGGAACGACTGGAAAAACTTCGTTCGGGAGATCCCACCTATCTTAAAGTAGCCGAAAGACTGTATTTGCAACTAAACGGCCGCCCCGTATGGGTAGAAACCATCGGGCAACTTATTGAATATGAAAACCAAATAGGTACTCTATTCTACCTACGAAAGGTCGAGAACCGAAAAAGACTGCAAATGGTTCTTGAACAAGAACGAAAGCTCTATGAAAAAATTCTCAATTCGATTCCCGTTCTCGTCGCTCGCAGTACCCTCAACAACTACACGTTCTATGTAAATGAAGAATTTACTCGAGTACTGGGGTGGAAGGTCCAGGACAAAAGCCAAAACGTTTTCGACCAGTGTTTTCCCAACCCTGCCTATCGAAAAACGGTTGCAAACTATGTTGCCTGTGATTCAAAAGAGTGGAAATTGCTCCGGGTTCAAGGTGAAAACGGTTCAATAGTCGAAAGCCGTTGGTCAAACGTTCACCTCGACGATGACACAATAATTTCTTTGGGGATCGATGTTCGGGAACACCTCCAGATGGGCAAACAGGTCCAAGAACTCCTCCAGGAAAAAGAAATTCTCTTGCGAGAGGTTCACCATCGGATGAAGAATAATCTGGCGACTATGACCAGCTTACTCACGATTCAGGCCGAGATGACCGAAAGCCCCGAGGCTGCGATTGCCCTCTTGAATGCCCGAAACCGTATACAATCCGTGACCCTCTTGTACGAACACTTGAATCGGACGGGAGAGGTACAGAAAGTGAACCTGGCCGATTACCTGCCCCAGGTTTCTCAGGATATTATTACCGCTCTAGATGCCTCTCTGAGTCTATGGCTGGAAAGTCAGGTCGACCCCCTGAAAGTATCGCCTGCCCGGGCTTCGCTGCTAGGGATTATTGTGAATGAAATTATTACAAACGCGGTCAAATACGCCTTCCCCAATCAAAAGCGGGGAAATATTATCTTGTCGTGCGGTCTGGTAAACTCGGCAATAGTATTGAAGGTTAGCGATAATGGTATCGGCTGTGGGGACTGCATAGTAGACTCCCCGGGCCTCGGGGCAAACCTTATTTCTATGCTCACCGAGCAGCTGGAGGGTACCCTGACTATTGAAGGGACTGAAGGCACTCGCTACACAATTACAATCCCCCTCGAGGACTGACATTCCCTAAAGTTCGTCGATATCCAGATAGCGAGAAACCAGATCCCGAAGGGCGGCCGAAGAAATCGGTTTACTCAAGAAGTCGTCCATCCCCGCCTCGAGACAACGGTTCTTTTCTTCTTGCTCGGCCCCAGCAGTTAAGGCCACGATCGGCGTTCTGGTATCTTTGCCCGCGAGTTGCTCCCTAAGCCGAATTTTCCGGGTGGCTTCCAGTCCATCGACGTCGGGCATTTGTACATCCATCAAGATCAAATCAAAGGCCCGTAGGCTCCAGGCCTCTAGAGCTTCTTGTCCATTCGTGGCTTCGGTAATGTTTACAGAGCGAGCCACCTTGGCCACGAGAGCCTTTATAAGAATCATGTTGAGCGAAACATCCTCGGCTATGAGGACCGAGGGCACTTTTGAGGTTCGGTGCCCCGAAACCCTCTGTTTATCCACCTCAAGATCGGCCGTTTTGGCTGGGGAGCTTGATAGTTGAACATCGAGGGAGAAAAAGAAGACCGATCCTCTTCCTATTTCACTTTCAACCTGGAGTGTACTGCCCATTTTCTCGAGCAACCGCTTCGAAATTACAAGGCCCAAACCAGTTCCACCGTACCTCCGAGAAATGCTGGGGTCCGCTTGCGCAAAGGCTTGAAAGAGTCCTTGAACCTGCTCGGGGGTCATACCAATTCCCGTATCGCGAACTCGAAAGTCCAAGAATCCACCCCCAGGACCCGAGGGCCTGAAACCTACCGCAAGCTCTACCCTTCCCGTTTCTGTGAACTTAATAGCGTTAGAAAGTAAGTTCAGAAGAACCTGCCGGAGTCTGGTTGGATCCACCACAACCCTTTCGGGAACCGTATCCACCGACAGAAACACCGGAAGGTCTTTATTTTTCCCCAGGAAATGGACGATTCCCAGGGTCTGATCCAGAAACTCTTGGAGTTTTGTATCGAGGAATTCCAACTCCATAGCTCCAGCTTCGATTTTTGAAAAGTCGAGAATATCGTTGACAAGTTGTAGGAGAACTTCACCGGAAGTATGGGCGTGGTTTACGTAGTCCCATTGGAGCGGGGAGAGGGGTGTTTCCCGAAGAAGCTCGGTAAAACCGATGATTCCGTTCAGCGGGGTACGAATTTCGTGGCTCATATTAGACAAGAATTGGCTCTTCGCCCGATTTGCGGCGTCCGACACCTCCATTTCTTTTCGAATTCGTACCCGGTGATGGCTGAATAGAAAGGTAGCTATATTGAGGGTCAAGTACAAAAGCGATAGTACTGAATAAAGCACCCTTAATTGTTGACGGAGAATTATAAAGCGGTCGGTTATGCCCAATGAATAATAATACCCAATCGGTGCGCCACTACTATTTTTGAGACTTAAAAAATGAACGATTACATCTCGCTTTAGGTACGAAAACAAAAGAGAAAAATCTTCATCTTGCGGGAGGTACTTTGCAGCCGCTCGCCTTAGATCGGAATAAAAATCCCCAATTTCGATTCCTTCTCGGAGTAAAAGGGAGTTCTGATCGAATATCGCCTCGTAGAATTCTCGGTCAAAGACATACTCTTCAGATACCAAGCTGTCGATATAGTTGGCTTGAAATTCATCGAAGAAGAGGTCCTCTACAACTGTCCGAGAAAAAAGTATCATCGTACTCACCAGGGGGCTAAGGTTGTTTACAACCTCAATAATGCTTCCTAAAGATGCAGATATTTCAACCGACCCTACATGGGTACCTTCAAAAAAAAGGGGATACACAAATCGGTAGCCATCATAGATTCGACCTTCTTCGAACCCGGAAACGAATCGCAGCTCTTGATTGGCAGTTCGAATAGAATCTCCTACATCAAAAATGTTGTCACCGTAGTTCTCGGGGGAGTAAAACCGGGCAAAACTATCGCCGTTGGCAAATTGAAAGTGGAGTTGACGAAAATCATAGTCCAGGAGAGTTTGATACTCCTGTTCGAGGTTATGAAAGAGTTGGTCTCGTATCATCGCCCTTTCGTTTTCCTGGGCCTGGGTTGCCCGAGCCACAAGGCCTAGGACTTCCGGGGTATTAATAACCTGGTCGAAGATGAAGTTGGAAAAAATTTCGTAGGTATGCAGGATTGTTTGTATTTCTGCATTAAAGGACTGGCGTTCTTCTGAATAAATTGCTTGGATTATACTTTCTCTATTGCGTTGAAGAATGAGGATGGCACTCCCAAATAAAAGGGTACTCAGGAGCAATAAAAGAATCCAATACTTGTAGTTGCGCATAGTTTACCATTCTCATAGACTATCGTAGCAATGAAAAAACCCAGCATCCTCTTCCATCGATCTTCGCTCTACGTACTGGCCTTTATTCTACAATTTGCCGTGATGGTCGGGGCGATCATTCAATTTCAGAATCGTTTTTACATTTTCTACGGTCTAAGTGTCCTTACTAGTATAGTTATTATCGTCTTTATTCTCAACGGAACCCGAAATCCGGCGTTTAAGATCGCCTGGGTCACGATTATTTTAATCGTCCCATTTTTTGGAGGACTCATCTACTTTTTTTTGGGTCGATATAAGAAACACAGTCGGCTGAGTCGAGGGTTGTCCAAATCAGCGGAAAAAAAACGAGCAAATAGTGCAGAGAACTTAGAAGAGATGGGTCAACTAGAAGCCCGAAACTCGAAGGCTGCCCGGCAGGCCCATTATTTGACCAACTATGCAGGGGCAACCCTGCATAGGGGTACACGCACAACCTACCTTCCCACCGGTGAAGCAAAGTTTACTCGCCTCCTGAAGCGGCTCGAAGAAGCTCGGCAGTATATCTTTTTAGAATACTTCATTATCGAGGAAGGGCTCATGTGGAATTCGATTTTGGAGATTCTGACGAGGAAGGTTACCGCGGGAGTTGACGTTCGAGTTATGTACGACCACGCCGGGTGTATTGCCAAATTGCCCCAAGACTTTGACGCAAAACTCGAGACCCTGGGTATCCGGGTTGGGGTATTTAATCCCTTGGGTGTTTTTTTCCGGTCGACGATGCAGCATCGAGATCACCGAAAGATCGCGGTTATCGATGGTTTGGTGGGGTTTACCGGAGGAATCAATCTCGCCGACGAGTACATAAACAACATTGAATTACACGGTCACTGGAAAGATACGGCTATAGAACTCGAGGGTCCAGGGGTGTGGAACCTTGCACTCATGTTTCTTCAACACTGGGATTTCTTGCGAACCGAAGAACGGCCTTACCTGGCCTATCGTCCGGCCTACCCGGAAACCTCTACCGAAGATGTAGGTTGGGTCATTCCCTACGATGATAGTCCCCTCGATGAAGAGCGGGTTGGCGAAAATGTCTACCTAAACCTTATTTCCCGGGCTCGAAACTACGTTTCAATTACTACCCCCTACTTGATTGTGGACAACGAAATGATTACCGCCCTTTCTTTGGCGGCAAAAAGCGGAGTGCAGGTTTCGATTATAACGCCCCGGATTGGGGACCGCCGGTTCGTTCACGAAGTAACCCGAACCTACTACCCCAGCCTAATTCAAAGCGGGGTTCGAATCTACGAGTACCTACCGGGGTTCATCCACTCGAAGAACTTTGTAGTCGACGACCAGTATGGTGTTGTCGGAACTATCAACATGGACTACAGAAGTCTCTTTTTCCATTTTGAATGTGGGGTCTGGATGTTCGATACGCCGGCAGTAGTCCAAATGAAGGCAGATTTTGACGCGGTATTGGGAAAATGCCAGGAAATAACCCTCGAAGACCTAGACCGATTTGGGATTATTCGAAAAATAGCGGCTAACCTATTGCGGCTCTTCTCGCCCCTGCTCTAACTCTATTGCTGGCTTTGCATAAAGGCTTCAAAGAGGTCGAAAAGTATTGGGTCAATCTTATGATGTTGGACGATAAATTCTTCTCGAATTACCCTTAGGGCTTCCTCGGGACTTAGGGGTTTCCGGTATCGCCGATTCTTGTCGGTCAAAGAATCGAACACATCGACGATTTCGAGAACCTTCGCAGGAAAGTAGCTAAGGGCTTTAAAGTCTATCACTTCTTCGATGCTATAAGCGATACACCCACCAATCTGGGCCTTGGGATTCGACTTCTGATACGCTGCGAAGAATTCCCGGAAATATCCGTACCCTGTGGGATCGCCGTAATATTCGTGATGGTACCCGGTAATAAGAGCGGCCTCCCGGGTGTAGGTGGTCTTGTTCATGATAGCCTGATAGCCCTTTTTGACGTGGGCAACGACGGTGTCTCGATCGTAGGCCGCCTCTCCCTCGTGGTACTCAATATCGTCAACCTTTCCAATATCGTGCACCAAGAAACCGACTCCAAATTTGTTAATCTCTTGGTCGCTCAAGGCTCGAATGCCCCCAAGAAAAACTCTTTCCATGGTAACGTGGTCTTCGTGTAGATGGGGTAAGAGGGTACGGTAAAAGTCTTTGTATTTGCTGTTGAACTTTACTCGAAGCCTGTTTGCAATGCTGGAGGTTGTGACCATTCGATTGTAAAAATGTAAAAAGGTAAAGGCATTCAAGAAGACTCGGGTCATGTGTTGGACGACAGTACCATTCGACTTCTGCACCAAGGTAGCCATCATTTCGTCGTCCAAGACCTCTTGGGCCTGGATAAGTCGCGATGTACTGCGGATGAGTTCTTCGGTATTTTCAACTACTCTCTTAGTGTACGACTGAGCAGTGTCGTCATCCATTCCCATGGCGTCTTGGATTGCTACCTGATTAACGATCGCGGCGTCCCGGGCGCTATCTACCAAAACTTCCATTCGTTCTACCGGATCTGGGGGTTTATTGTGCAGGGCCTCATCGACCATAGACTTGTACCGAGCCAAAAGTTCATAGCGTTGTTCGGGGCTTAGACTTTTAATTGCTTTGTATTCATCGCCAAAATTGGGCGGAACAGCTGAAGGGTCAGAACTTACCTCTATGGGGGTACTCGGGGCGATTTGAGGCTCGGGAGCCATCGGTGGTGTACCGGAGACCGGGTTCAGGCTGTGGGCAGATCGGTCGGTTACGGCGAAAAATTCCTGCATGATCCCCACAGTCTCTTTATCGAGATAGTACTTCCAACTTTGACCAGATTTACGCCAAAACATCGGGTCATTACCGTGTAAGGCCTTGAGGCGAACTTTTTTTACCGTATCTTTTTCCAAGTGCTTGGCATAGACGACCTCATCAGCCTGGAGCAAGTACGAAAGGGCCCGGGAATCCCGTTGAATCACCTGCGAAAATTCGACCAATGTCATAGGTTGAGCATAGCCCTTGAAATTGGAAATTGCAAAGGTTCATTTTGCGAAGTGCAAAAAATCTGGAGAGTGTAGTATAACTAAGATATGAAGACGATCTTGCTCGTGGAAGATCAGCGGGTAATTGCCCTCGTAGAAAAAGCGTTATTAGAAAAAGCAGGGTACACGGTCCAAGTTGTAGAAGCCGGTAAGGAAGCAGTAAGGGTTGCCCTGGGTTCGTCGGAAATCGATCTGATACTGATGGACATAGACCTGGGCCCTGGAATAGATGGGACCCAGGCTGCCCAACAAATACTTGCAGAACGTACCCTACCTATCGTTTTTTTGTCTTCTCATATCGAATCGGAAGTAGTTCAAAAAACCGAAGGAATAATCTCTTACGGGTACATAGTGAAGAATTCCGGCGATGAAGTACTGCTGGCTACCTTACGAATGGCCTTTCGCTTGGCCGAGGCCCATGAGGAACTTAAAAAGTCACAAAAAAAACTGGAAGTAAGCGAACAGCGGTTTCGAACCGTCATGGATTCAATGCAGGACATCGTATTTACTTTAGATACGGAAAAGCGGCACACCGCGGTCTACGGCCCGTGGGTTGAACACCATGGCCTCGCGGCCGAACATTTTTTAGGGAGAACTTTCCGCGAAATTCTGGGTCACGAAGCCGCACTACCCCACGACCAAGCCTTTGACAAGGCGATAAACGGTACTTTTACGATCTATGACTGGCAGGTCCCATCAGCCGGCGGGACTCGGTACTTACAGACCTCTCTCTCCCCAATGAGGAACAGCAACGGAAAGGTCGAGGGAGTCGTTGGAATTGGCCGAGACATAACGGACCTGGTTAGGGCCACCGAATCCCAAAAGAAAAGCGAAAGTTATCTACAAACCGTACTCGATACAACAATGGTGGGCTTTTGGATTGTTACCCCCGAAGGACGATTGAGCCACGTGAACAAGGCGTACTCGAAAATGTCGGGGTACTCAATCGCCGAACTAGAAACCATGGGCATCAACGACCTTGACGCTATCGAGGACCCGGTAGCAACTATGGAACACCTGGAAAAAATCAAATCCAGGGGTTTTGATATCTTTGAAACCAAACATCGTCGAAAAGATGGCTCGTTGATCGACGTTGAGGTTTCGGTTTCCCGATTCAACACGGGTAAAGACCTACAACTTATTTGCTTCTGTAACGATATCACCGAGGCAAAAGCCTTGCGGGCAGAGGTGCAGAGGCGGAGTGAGATTCTCGATAAACTCTCTCACCAATTGCCTGGAGCGGTGTACCTCTATCAGTTGTTTGCCGATGGCCATGTTTCGGTTCCTTTTGGATCGGAGAAATTCTATAGTCTCTACGGTATATCCTCCGACGAACTAAAAGGTAATACAGACCTGGTTTTCGCGCGTATCATTAGCGAAGATCGAGAGAGAATCCGTGACTCAATTCAGTATTCAGCCAAAACTGTTGCGATTTGGGAGGAGGAATACCAAATACTACACCCTTCTCGGGGAAGGCGCTGGCTCAGAGGGAGCTCGCAACCAGAACGACAAGGGGACGGGAGTATTCTCTGGTACGGTTATATCGAGGATGTAACCGAATCGAAAAACATTGAACAATCTATTTGGGAGAACCAGGAACGATGGCACATCGCCCTCGATAGCGCCGGAGCAGCAATTTGGGACTGGCACCCCCAGGATGATAGTATTTTTCTTTCCGCTAACTTCTTTGATCTTCTGGGGTATCAATCGGGAGAACAAGACACCAGTCTTTCGGAAATTCAGGCCCTTTTCCACCCCGATGACCTGCCTACTGTACTCAGGGCGATGAACGAGTATGGCGACAATTCGACATCAATTTTCGAATATCAAGCCCGAATGAAAAGTAACTTTGGTGGGTGGAGGTGGGTTCTTGGCCGGGGTAAGGTACTAGAAAAAGATACCCAGGGAAATGCCTTACGAATTATTGGCGTAACTACCGATATATCCGACCTGAAAGAAGCCCAGGCTCGGATAGAACAGTTGCTCCAGGAGCAATCGACCCTCTTGAAGGAAACCCATCATCGAATCAAGAACAACCTTGCCTCCGCCGAATCGCTCTTGAACCTTCAGATCCATACAAACACCCCCCCCGAAGCCCGGGCGATTATCGATGGGGCCCGATCGCGAATGAGTAGCATGCGTCTCCTTTACGACAAACTCGTCAATACGGAAAATTTTGAACACATACCTCTCAAGGCTTACCTTACCGAGCTTGTTTCTACTATCGGTGAGGTCTACATCCATTCTCGGGCTTTAACCCTTGAAGTAGATATCGAGCCTTTGGACATAAGGTCAAAACGAGCCTTCCCCTTAGGCGCTATAATCGTAGAACTAGTTACCAACAGCATTAAATACGCCTACCCCCAGGGGAATTCGGGAACTATTCGAGTCTCACTTACCCTCGATGGATCTACGGCAGTACTCTCCGTTTCTGACCAGGGCCAAGGATACGATCCCCAAAAACCGACCGGTCGGGCGGAGAGCCTTGGACTCACCCTGGTGAAGATGATGACCTCCCAGATTCGTGGAACCCTTGTATCCGAAGCAGCTCCTGGAAAGGGTACGAGAACTGAAGTACGGTTCGAAATCTAGTACCTTTGTCGGATTCTAGACGTAGTCCAGATCCAAAATATTGTGCATGACAAACATCGTAGCGCCTAAAGGCCCAGCAACCTTTCGCAATTGATCCAGATACCCCTTAGAATTTTCGTCGTTTACCTTTGCCATGCCCAAGAAAACCAGGGATGCTTCGGCCGATTGATCCCGGATTATGTCGGGAATTGGCCGGGAGTCTGGGTTTATAATGATTCTAGTCTCCCCAGCTATCCGTAATTCGCTGAAGGTTTCTTCCAATCTTTTGCGGGCTGTAGCTTCGTGCTCCTGGTCCGGTACGATGGTTGCCAAAGAAATCGGCCGGTGGTCGTCGCAGTTGTTTTGCAGTAAATATGCTAGGAGTAACATGAGTCGCACATTGGTCTCTTGGCCGCCCCACCAAACCTGGATTCGCCCTCGGTTCTCGGTCCAAGGAATCTTACCCTTTTGAAAGAGTATGATGTTTCGATTTATGAACATGAGATTCTTGAGTGTCTTGGTATAGTCTCCGTCCCCCCAGCCTGGGGAGGGCAAACCGATCATTACCGTATTATGGAGACCGGCGCCGAAACCAGCGGCTTGGCTAGCAACTAATACCCCCTCGTTAATATTCGAGGTTGCAACAACGGTCACAAAGGTATTTGCCTGTCCCGATTGTAACCGGACACTCTGAACTACCGATTTCATTTGGGTCCGTACGGTTTCTAACTCGTCCCTTCGTCGAGGCTCGACCAGAGCATAGGCCGATAAACTACCTCCCCGCAGGGTAAGGTAGGTCGCGGTACGCACCAATTCGGCGTGGGCTGCGGGGTCGCCGGCGAAAACCTGGACCATAGGCCGCCAGTTTTTACCCGAACCACTCCGAGATTCTTCGAGGCGGCGGGAAACGGCGAAGAAAAGACTGGTCCAGAACCCTTCCCATAACCCCGATTGGGCTAGGGGGGCGGCTTCCTTTTTGCTCAGAAAAATAAATATCCCTAAAACGAGGCCTAAGGCAATTAGAGTCGACAAAGGACTTATGAGGAACATAACCCCAAGGCACCCCAGGAAACCCAAAAAGTTGACAATCCACGGCACCCGAAGGGCCGGTCGATAGCTCGGATTGTCTACCAGATGCTCCATAGCCGCAGAAAAGTTGAGGACCCCATAGGTAGTAAGGAAGAACATGGTCAGAACCTCGGCGACCAGATTCAAATCACCCAAAAAGAGAATACCAAAGGCCAGACCCAGGGATATTCCGAGGGCGGCCAGGGGCTCGCTCCGCTTACCCACCCCCTTGCCCAGAAACGAGGGTAGGACTCCGTCAATTCCCAGGGCCTGGAGGGTGCGAGGAGCAGCCATAAGGCTTCCAATAGCAGAACTCAAGGTTGCTCCGAATACTCCAGCGGTAACGAGGGCCGGCCAACGAGAAGCATTGGACAGGGCCGAAGATGAATAGAGACCGGCTCGGTCGACAGAAAAGGCCAACATAATGGGAACCAGCATATACACTACGAATCCGGCGGCGACCGAAAGTAAAGTCCCTCGGGGAATGCTCTTGGCCGGATTTTTTAGGTCCCCGGACATCGAAACCCCCGAAAGCAGTCCGGTAACCGCCGGAAAAAACACCGCAAAAACGGTCCAGAAGCTTTGTCCCGGTAGGTAGTCGGGAGTAAGGACCGGCGAACCAGGGATAAAACCAAATCCTATAGAGACAAAACTTCCAAGAATAATCGCCAGAATAAAGTATTGAATTCGGACCATAAAATTGGCCCCAAAGAGGGCTACAATGCTAAGAAGGGCCAGGGTTATGAAGGAAATTATTCCCTCCGGCCATTGGGGCATGACGTTGTGGAGACTTTCGGCAAATCCGATGACGTAGAGGGCAATGGAAAGAGACTGGCTTAGATAGAGAGGTATTCCAATACCCCCGCCGGCCTGGTACCCCAGGACCCGACTGACCATAAAGTACGCACCGCCGGTTTCCATTCGTTCGTTCGAGGCAATACTGGACACCGAAAGGGCTGTTATAAAGGTTATGATGTTGGCGAGGCCTACGATGAGTAGGGTCTGGTAGAGTCCGGCGTTTCCTACAACCCAGCTGAATCGCAGATACATGATGACACCGATGATGGTTAAAAAACTGGGGGTAAATACTCCTCCGAAGGTGCCCAGGGTCCGGAGCCTAACCTCGGATAAATCTGGAGTTTCCAAGGGATTATACTCGGCAGTTACCGCCTGGGAGCCGGTGCCCTTTCGGGAACTTGCCCAGGCCTGGGGGCGTAACCTTTGGGTGAGACTTGATATCCAGCTCATGACCATGAGTGTATCCGACTAGGAAGAAAATACCAAGAACGTCGCACTTAAGGGAGGAACCGCGAGCCCATCTAACTGGGTCTCGCCGAGGGTGTATTTCGTCCGAGTTTTCTTTTTTTCCCACTTAAATACCAGGTCCTCATTTGCAGGTATGCCATTTACCAGAAGGCGTCTACCGTCGAAGCCACCCTCACCCTGCAACACTACCCGAACGGCCGTCCTCGGTCCTTCTTTGAAAGGGCCAAGAGAATAGGGCTTCTCTCTATCGAGGTTAATAAGTAACTCGGTGGTAGTTCTTTGATTTTGGTGTCGGTAAATTCGAAGGGATTTGGGTAGCCCCTGGCCATCAGGGAAGGTTGGCCGATCGTACACCTGGGGACCCATGAGTTTTTTCCAAAGGAAGCTAGCGTAGTAGTCTGATCGGGGTTCGAAGGTGTCCTGGTCTAATAGTCCGTACCGGGCTCCCACCAGGGACTGTCGAAACACCTTTTGTACCCCTTCTCGAGCGAGTAACCCTAGTTCATCTAACCACCAAAGGGTCGACACGAAGGTATCCGAAAGACCTGGTTCACCGCCGTAGAGGGCGTGAGCGGTTTCGGTTACCCAGTTCTCGGTTTCGGGCAATCGGGTAAGAGCTTTTTTAACTCCCCTATTCCACCGGGCAACCTCATCCAATCGGTCGGGTAAGGTCATACCAAACTTCGTCGCCCTGCGTAATCGGAAGCCCCCCAAGCTCGACTGCTGGGGATAGTAATGCCACGATACTGCCGAAAGGTAAGCTGCACCAGGACTTCGACACAGGTGCTTTAGTATTGGAAATGGCTCGCCTATCGTAGGCCAAAATGCCGAGGCGGGACCAACCAACCGGGCTCCCGGATGAACCCGCCCAATCAACTGACCAAATCGAAAAAAGTCCCGGGCGTATTGAGCAGCCCCTACCCGATGACGAAGCCCATGAAAGAACGGAAACCCATTTACTTCGTTTCCAAGCTCCCAAGCGGCGACGGGTATACTTTTTTTCAAGGTATAGGCCACCAGTCGAAGGGCGTTGTCGGGAACCCATACGCCCTTTGGGTCTCGATCTCCGGGCCCCGCACTGAGGGTGAACAAAAGTTGGGTGTTTGTTACCTGGCAAAAATCGGCAATAGCTTGCCAGGTTTTCTTCGTGATCTTATAGAAAGACTCGTCGACCAATTGGTCGTTTTCTGTCGGCCGCTGGTCCGAGGCAGTCCAGGTCGGCAACCGATGCTTCCAGGCAGCCCGAGCCTTTTTACCCAGGGTATAGCGGACCCTATCGGCCTCGGTTCCCCCTATCCGAAGCATAAGGGGACCCAGGGCCTGGGTATGCCGAATGAGGCGAGGATCTTGCAAATCGAGAGGTGGGACGTTTTCGGGCGCGACTCCGTTCACCAGGCCCTTCTGGTCGCCCCACCAACGGCCCCCGAGAATGAGGGAAATATCTATAGTGCAAGAGAGAAAATCCATCGGAAGAATTCGATGAGGCTCGGAAGGCCAGGAAAGGAGACTATCGATGAGAAGCCTCCGGAGGTCGACTCAAATACCGAAGTAGCATTTCTCGGAGTCGGTCCAACTCCAGGGGTTTAGACACAAAGTCGTCCATGCCCGCGGCGAGACACGATTCCCTTTCTTCTTTCAAGGCCCCGGCGGTGAGGGCAATGATCGGTAAACGCTGGCCCTTGGGAAGCCAGGCACGAAGAAGTCGGGTAGCGTCTCGACCATCCATGACGGGCATTTGCACGTCCATGAGTATGAGGTCTACGGGATTCTCTTTAGTCCACTGCACCGCTTGTTCGCCGTCTTCAACTTCGACAATTTTGCCCTCGGGAATTATTTGTCGGAGGTACGAGCGAACTAATATGCGGTTCATAGGTACGTCTTCGACTACCAGAATGGTCGGAGATCCAAAAATGACCACCTTTGGGTCCTGAACGTAGGGCAGACACTCAACCTTTGAATGGAACTCTCGATGGCCCAGAATTCGCAGGTTTCGAAAGAGGTCGTCGAAGGCTGGCGGCTGGGTCATACGTAGGGAAATTCCCAGCTCCCGTACCTCGGGTTCCAGCCCTTCGGCCTGGGATGCGGTGTGAAGGAGAATGATTGGCAGGGTATCTACCCCAATGCCGTGTTCATCTCGCAGGGTGCGTAGGGCCTGAAGTCCCGGGGAATCGGGGAGATTACTGTCCCACAATATTGCAGCAAAACTTTCTCCCTGGTCCAGAATTTCGAGGGCTTCCCTTCCCGTATCACAGGCATACCAAGGAAGATCCCGGGAATCCAAGATCTTTTGAAGGTTTTCCCTGGCTTTTCCCGGTGGTTGAACAAGGAGACAGCGTCCCTTCAAACCCAAATCCTGATCGAGGGAAGAAAGGGGTTCGGGAGAAGACAAGAACTCAGCATCGAAGGAAAACGAGAAGGTGGTACCCTTCCCTCGCTCACTCTCAAACCGAATTTTCCCACCCATTTTTTTGACAATTACATCAGAAATAATTAGCCCTAATCCCGTACCCCCAAATTCTCGGGTGGTCGACTCATCCCCTTGGGAAAAGGGCTTAAAGAGTCGGGCCTGCTGTTCGATCGAAATGCCAATACCCGTGTCTCGAACCGAAAACGAGATTTCTCCCCAGGTGTCGCTCACTGTTTTACCTTCTACCCGAAGTTCTAATTCTCCCTCGCGGGTAAACTTTGCTCCGTTACTCAAGAGATTTACAAGAACCTGCTTCAGCCTTTGACCATCGATCCGAACTCGTCCAGGAAGATTCGAGTCCAAATCGAGCAAAATTTTCAGGCCCTTGCCCTCGGCAGAATACCGAACGACTTCGATACTCTCTTTGGCGACTTGCACCAGGTCCGTATCTACCGGGTTCAGCTCGAGCACGCCGGCCTCAATTTTCGAAAAGTCCAGAATATCGTTAATAATGTCCATGAGGCTACGGCCCGACACCCGGGCATTGTACACATACTGTTGCTGGATTGGAGTCAGTTTTGTCCGCTCTAACAATTCGGTAAAGCCTAGGACTGCGTTGAGGGGAGTTCGGATCTCGTGGCTCATATTGGCCAAGAACATACTCTTAGCCTGGGTAGCTTTTTCGGCTTCGGTCTTCGCCCATGTAAGGGATTCTTGAATTTCTTTGAGCTCGGTTATGTCAACGTAGGAAATAACGACCCCAATATCGGGAATAGGAGCGGCGTTTACAATTATCCAACCGACATCATCTTTGCCCCGCACGACCCCCATTTCTACCCCGTAGACCGGTCGATTTTCTTCGAGGGCCCGGACACTAGGGTACTCATCGGCGGGCATTGGGCTACCGTCGGGACGAATTATATGCCACTCGAACCCATCGATACTTCTGCCTTCGTGGTCTTCGGGTCTTAGCCCCAAAATTTGCATGGCCGCTTCATTGGACTCCAACACCGTACCATTGGAGTCGGCGATAGTAACCCCAACGGGCAGAGTCTCAAATAATGTCCGGAACTTGTTCAAACTCGCCTGCTGGGTTGTGTTATCCCGGACAAAGGCGATGTACTTGGTCGAGCCCAACCGGGTAACCCGAGCGTTAAAATGGCGAATTGTGTGTCCAATGGGGAGGGTGTAATTGAGCTCGGCAATCCTATGACTATGTCGCACATCGGCAATGGCTTTTTCGTACTTTTCGACTATCGTTGGGGGCAAGAGATTCTTGTAGGACCCTCCTAAGAATTCCTTTGGTTCATTGTAGAGCAGACCATCGGAAGCCCGGAAATCTATGAACTGTCCTTCTTCAGAAATGACAAAAATTGTGTCGGGTATCGAGGTTACCAAGGCTTCCAAGTAGTCATTTGCCGCCCGAAGGGCCTGCTCGTTCCTTTTCCGATTGGTAATATCCCGAATTACACTTTGAATATGTAGGGGATTTCCGTGGACATCTTTGACCATAACTACACTTACCTCTCCGCAGACCTCGGTTCCATCTTTCCTGCGAAAGGTTCGTTCGTACAGGGGAATGTCTTCTCCAGCCTTCAACCTAGCCAGGACCCCCATGCTCTCTTCCGGGCTTCCGGAGGTTTGGCTTACAAAACTCTCTTGGAGTTCTTCGAGGGTGTAGCCTAATAAATTTACAGCTCGCTTGTTGGCCGCGATATGTTTGCCGTCCAGGTCCAGAAAAAACACTGCATCATGGGAGTGCTCGAAGAGGGATCGGAAAGCAAGGTTGGCATTATCGCTCGTGTAATAATCGTAGAACATCAGTTTTTGTCTTATTCTTAATGTAATTGGAACCGAGAAAAAAGGCGAGCAAGAACCTTTTAAACATTACCATCGTAATACCCTAGGGAGGATCAGGTGCAAAACGAAATAACACAACCAATCCAATTATTGAATTCCCAAGGAAACATAATCAGCGAAGGTTGGGCCCGCTATCCCCTTTGGCAGTACGATCGAGGGGCCATAAAGGCCGGTGCTCTTCGGATTAAGGAATGGGACTACTACTCGATACTGTCCCCGGACCAGGGATTTGGTTTAACGATAACTGCCAGCGACCTCGGGTATGCGGGTCTTTTTGCTCTGTGCTTTCTTGATTTTCGATCTCAAACCTACACCCAAATTGATACCCTGGGCATCTTACCCCTGGGTAAAACCGGTTTTTCTCCGGACTCTGATTCGGGCCAGGTACTTTACAAAAACAAAACTCTTTCGCTCCAGTTTTTATACCGGAAATCTGGTGACGGGATCGCCCGCACAATGACCTTCGAAGCCCAGGGACTAAAGGGCGAAATCGAACTAAAACAACCCGCAGACCTGGAAAGCATAAATATCGCCACCTCCTGGGCCCAAAATCGAAGGGCCTTTTATTACAATCGCAAAATAAACTGTATACCCGCCCGGGGAAGTTTTACCTTTGGTTCCCAGACCTATTCCTTCGACCCGGCGAGGGACTTTGGTGCCCTGGACTGGGGTCGAGGGAATTGGACCTATAAGAATCGGTGGTACTGGGGTTCCGGATCGGGGTACGTCGATGGAGTGGCATTTGGATTCAATATTGGGTATGGATTCTCGGATCGAACCCCCGCCAGCGAAAATTGTTTGGTCTACGAGGGCAAAATCCACAAGTTAGAGGATGTGGTATTCCACATACCCCCGGGGGACTACATGGCCCCTTGGAAATTTTCTAGCAACGACCAACGGTTCGAAATGGACTTTGTACCCCTGGTCGACCGCACAGCGGACACAAATCTGGGTATTATCCGCTCGGCCCAACACCAGGTTTTTGGACACTTTTCGGGTACCGCAATTCTGGATGGCGGGCGAAAAATCAAACTGGAAAAGTTCTTAGGATTTGCCGAAGACGTCTACAATCGGTGGTAGCGCGATTTTTACCCTCCACCTGTGGAACATTTTTGCGGCGGTTGGTTTTCTACTTTTTCTCTACTCCCGGTTCGACTACCTGTGGGACAAACAACAACCCGGTCAACTTATGCTTTTCTTCTTTGGAGGTCTACTCAGCGTCCTAGTTCACAGCGGAACTCTCTACGGTCTCTGGGCCTTGGGGTTTTTTGACTTACTACCATCGATCGTTGGAGAAAACGTTTTTCTGTACAATTTCCTCACCGTAGGTCTGTCGGAAGAAACTGTAAAATTCTCTATTTTCGCTCTCTTCGCTTGGGGATACAAGTCGTTCAAGGAACCCCAGGACGGTGTACTTTTAGGTGCTTTAGTCGGGCTGGGATTTTGATTTGTCGAGAACATGATGTACTTTGGCCGCTATTGACCTCTCCGGGCCACGCTATTTACGGGGGCATTTGGGGTGGCATCTACTCCCAGGCGGTGTACGCCAACGCCTTGGCCAAGGACCGGCGGGCATGGGGAAATGCTATCTTTGGAATCGCGGTTGTAGCCCTTATTCATGGAATCTACAACTCTGTCGTGGGTTGGGGATGGGTAGGATTTGGTGCGGGCATCCTGGTAGATATCCTTTCCCTGGGGATTTCGACTTGGCTCTTTACCGAGCTCACCGACCTGTCCCCCTATCGGGCCCTACCCCTGAGCCAGGGGTTGTGGTTTAACCCCCAAAGCAGTGTGCTCAATCGAAACATGGGGATCTACCTCATGTTCCTAGGGAAGTACAAGACAGCCGCGGGTCACCTGACCACCGCCACAGTCGCCAAAAAAATATCCCCGGGTAAATCCGGTGTTGGAAGAGATTATTCAGGATTTGAGTCCCCAAGAGCGTCGAAATTTGGCCGAGAAGTTTCGGTAACGGCAACAAAAATTCCTCATC
>Ga0210043_1000335_pt1 | contig 49651 bp, 79 predicted proteins | sample CryGeymet201501t_FD_183990 | JGI IMG/M metagenome (GOLD analysis project Ga0210043, IMG submission 183990) | Groundwater microbial communities from Crystal Geyser aquifers in Utah, USA - Crystal Geyser metaG 2015-01t (SPAdes) (version 2) | ecosystem: Environmental > Aquatic > Deep subsurface >... | reverse complement strand
GAGAAGCACGCCGCGCTGGGCGCGAGGGGCCGCGTAACCGACGAGCGTACACGAGGCGATTGCCCCGGGGGTGGTGACCCAGTAGCTCACCGCATCGGAACGCTCGTTCCCGTCGGGGTGGAAGCCCAGGGCATCCTTCGGGGAGCGAGCCACCACCACGAACCCGGCGTATTCGTCGTAGTCGGGGCGGTCGGAGCGTTCGACGAGGTAGACCTTCAGGCGTGCCATCAGTCGTCCCCCAGCCTGGAGATCAGGTCGGACAGCTTCAGGCTCTTGCTGCGGGCAGCGTCCCTGACGCCGCTCGACTTCTTCGGATCCTGCATGGTGCGGACCTGCTTGTGGAAGTACCCGGCCAGCGCCTCGCGGATCAGCCGCAGGTCCCGCTCGCTCAGGTCAATGTCGAACTCAGACATCATCCTCTCCCTTCGTCGTCGGTAGAGTGGCGCGAAGGCGGTCGCGTAGGGCAACCACGCCGGGGTTCCCATCGCCATCGAAGTCGGTCTCCCGGATGCTGTAGGTGAGCATCTGGACGCAGGCCCGCAGGTCGTCCGGGTCCGGGATGCGCTGACGCAAGCGCAGGTACTCCTCCTTGAGCCTGACGACCTCGGCGTTCTCTTCGTCGGTGGGTACGAGCGCCCGCAACCGCTCGACCTCGGCTTCCAGCGCCTCGATGTACTCCCCGTCACCCGTGCTGTCAAGCACCGTCGTCCTCCAGGTGGGCGAGGTAGGCGGTGACCGCCGCGAAGAACACCCGGTCAGCCGGGGTCCAGTCGAGCCAGTCGTCGTTGAAGCGCTGAGCAGCCTCCTCGACGACAGCCTGCACGTCGATGGGCAGCTCGTGCATCTCAGAGTAGCAGAAGCGGCACTCGGGCTCGTCCACCCACTCGCCGGGGTGCTCCCAGCAGGTGGGCGCCCAGCGGAACTCCTGCTCACGGTTGAACAGGGCGCAGGCGGGGTTGTGGCAATGGAGATCGACGATCTCGACGCGGCTCACGCGGTCACCTCCCGGTAGACGGACGTGCCGTCCGAGAACCCGCCGAGCCGCTCCAGGGGGGTGCCCCCCACGTCGGTGATGGCGGTGCGAACGACGGAGACGAATCGCTCAGCGTTCTTCCGGCACCAGGACTCGGCCAGACCGGGGCGCTCCGCGTGGGGCTCGACCCCGAGGCTGACGGACCAGATGTCCAGGTACTCGTAGACCACGACCCGGGCGTGGGCGTTCTCCAGGAGGAGGATGCCCTCCCGGTCGATCCAGCCACGTCGCAGGGGCGGGGCCATCATGGAGGGGAAGGCTTCGAGCAGGGCCTCCTGCAGCGTGTCGGTGAAGCTGTTGTAGTAGGCCGGAGGGTCGTCCTGCTGGACCCCGGCGTACACGGTTGCGATGGCGTCGGTGAGGACGCCTACGGATCGGCCCATGAGGGCCTCCTTTCAGGTCGACTCATTCGGTTGTCAAGGTGCGCTCCCCGGATTCCGGGGACCCCCCAGTATGCTCACACCGGGGGGCCCCGTGTCAAGGGGTCAGAGCAGGTCGTCGTCCATCAGCCCGCCGAGGGCGTCGTCGACGTCCATCCGCAGGTCCTCTCGGTCCTGAGCCTTGAGGGGATGCCCTCGCCGGAGGCGGTCGATCACGTCCTCCCAGCGTGAGAACAGGGTCAGGTGGGTGTCGGGGCACAGCTCGCGGATGCGGTCGAGGTCACGGAGGATGCCCATCAGATCAGCTTCGCACGCTTGAGGGCGTAACGCTCGTCCAGGACCCGCTGGGCGGCAGCCCCATTCCGCAGGGCCTCGTCCGCGTCGTCCTCGTCGGTCAGGAGCGAGGCCAGGTGCAGCGCGATCTCGATCAGCTCGCGCTTGGAGAGGTCCCAGAGGGGGGCGGCGGGGGAGGTCATGCTCCACGCGCCCAGCTGGCGTGCCTTGCCTTGCGTGTAGAACCCCATAGTCAGGCTCCGTTCATGGAGGGGGAGAAGAGGGGGGTCAGGCTGTTGACGCGCTGGCCCTTCCGCAGGGCGAGGTTGATGGTGTCCGCGAGCCGGTCGACGCGGACGGTCTGGATGTCCAGCAGGGAGCCGCCCTTCACCTGGGTGGCCAGCTCCAGGCGCCACAGGTCATCGGGGGCGCTGCGCTCCGGGAGCCGGGAGATGCCAGTGATCTGGACCTGCACCACGGGGTGCTCGTCGAAGTCCTCCGCCTTGACGCGCTCGACGAACAGGCGCCGGGCCTCGGCCTCGCTCGAGCCCTCCTGGACCCCCTCGTAGGTGTCCTTCAGGAGGACGTCGGCGGTGATGCGGTACTCCGGCATCAGCCCACCGCCTGCTCGATGTCGAACTCGTCCCAGGCCACGCGCAGCTCCTTGGCGGCGTTGTAGAGCTTGAGCAGCTCGTCGTCGATCTCCCGGAGGGTGCGTCGGGCCCAGTCCGGGCGGCTGGGGGCAGCACGCTTCTCCATCAACACGTTGGTGATGCGCCGCTCCACCAGGTCCTGCAGCAGCTCGATGGTCTCGATGTCGAACACGGGTGCCTCCTTCACAGCAGCTCGTGCGCCCGGGTGGATGCCCGGGGGGTGGGGGTGGTGACGAAGTACGCCTCGACGATCTCCGCCGGGTCGAGCCCGTCGTGGCCGCCGACGCTGCGGTAGTAGATGCCCCGGGCCACCCCGGTGAGGAGCAGGCTCTCCTTCCCGAGGTGGCGCAGGACCTCCGCGACCTCGGTCTGGTCGGCGGTGAAGGTCAGGTCGTCGCTCAGGTCGGCGACGTAGAAGACGTGGGCGGTCAGGCTGCTGTTCATTCGTCCCTCCAGGGGTACTCGGTCACGATGTGGTCCCCGCAGTCCCGGTAGACCACCAGGGCCCCGTTGGGCAGGGTCTCGGCAGCGAACGCGGGGCAGTGGTCGGGGGTCTCGTCAGGCAGGGTGGCGAGCCCGAAGATCAGGACCAGGGCGAAGGTGACGACGAAGACCACCACGACCTCGATGGCTCCGACGCGGCCCCTCACTTCGGGACCCCGGTCATGATGGTCGCGTCCTGGCGGGCGGATCGGAGCAGGTCGATGGCGTCCTCGATCCGGGTCGCCACCTTCACGGCGCTGGGGGTGGGGGTCCCGACCTGCAGCTCCCACAGCAGCTGGCGCAGCATGTAGACGTGGCGGTCCAGCGTGTCCTTTACTTCGGTGCGGGTCACGCGCGGGCCTCCTCGATGATGTCGACGACCTTGCGTTCGATGCTGTAGCGGTAGCCCCGCCACTCGCGGTTGGCGTACTCGGTGAGCTTGCGGAGGGCCGGGTACAGGCGGTGCTCGCGGAGGGGCCGGAGATCGCCCGAGCGCCCGGCGTCCCCGAAGTAATCGACCAGTCGGCGCGCTGCCCGAGCGAAGGTGCGGGCCCGGGCGCGGTCGTCGAAGGCGGCGACCTGGAAGCCGGTGCGCTCGTGGGAGACGACCCACTTGCCATCGGGCTCGACAGCGTCGCGGGCCTCGCCCAGCTGTCGGTGGATGGCGAACCCCCCATGGGGGCAGCGCTCGCCCGGGACGTTGACGATGCCGTGCATGCGGTGGCTGGGGTGAACGGTGGTGTAGGGCATCAGTCGTGCTCCTCTCGGTGGTGAAAGGCGGACAGGGTGACGACTTGCGCGAAGTCGACCCCCCAGGCGTCGGCGATCTGGCGGGTCTGGAGGTCGGTCATGGTCGGTCCCTTCGGCCCCCGATAGGTGGGGGCGTGCCCGTTGGTCGGGCGCAAGATAGGGGGCCGGAGCCCCCGGTCGATCAGTTGTCCCAGTCCACAACGCCGGGCGTGTCGAACTCGGCGAGCAGCAGGTCCAGCTCGTGGCGGGTCTTGTATTCTTGGCGGGTATGCCCGGTGACAGCTTCACGCTCGCGCTGCAGGATGTCCAGGAGGTACGGGATCAGGTCCTTGGGCAGCGTCACGGTGGTCAGGGTGGTGTCCATGGGGCTCCTTTCAGAAGCGGAAGTAGGGTGCGAACATCCGGCGCAGCTGGGCGTTCTCGTACTCGCGCAGCTGGTGGGCGTAGTGCGGGTTCGGACGCCGCTCCAGCGTGCCGCCGTGGGCGGCGACGTTGTCCTTGACGCCGAGCATGTCGCTCGACCCGTGCTGCTGCCCGTTGGGCAGCCAGAGCATCCAGAACCCGCCCCGACGGGTGACGTGGGACGTGGTCCCGTCCGGCCAGACGGCGACCGGCGTGGTCTTCGCAGGCTTCCGCATCAGTAGCGCACCTCCGGGCGGATGGTCGTCAGGAACGGGATGCCGCCGACCTCGTACGCCACCGACTGCTCGCCGGAGTCGAGGAGGAGCGCGATGATACGGTCCAGGGCGGGGGTGAGGCGCTCAAAGACGGTCACCAGGGTGATGTCGTCGACGTGCAGGGTGCCAGCGTCGTCGCGCCAGTAGCCCTGGTGGCCGGGGCTCAGGGTGACGCCCCCGGCGTGCGCCAGGGCGATATCGCGGGCCTTCTCGGCCAGGTGGGCGGGGACGTAGACGGTGTGCTTGATCATTCCAGGACCTCCAGGGCGGTGATCTCGTAGGCGTCCGCGCCGACGTTGAGGGCGGGCTGCCGGGCCCGCCACGCGGCGATGCGCTCGTCGCTCACGGGCTCGTCGTGACGCAGCGGCCAGGGGCGGTCAGCCTCCCAGGCGTTCATGGCGGCGTCAGCGGCCTCATGCGCGGCCACAACGGCCTGTGCTGCCTCCAGGGAGGCGCAAGCGCACAGCGGCGCGCCGAGACCTTCATAGTCGTGCCCGGGCGAGACGATGTAGACCTTCATGGCGATCTCCTTCTGGGCCCGATAGGTGGGCCCGTGCGCCGGTTGGTCCGGCGGCAAGATAGGGCCCCGGAGGGCCCGAGTCGATCAGTTCAGCCCCATCCGGCGGGCCTCAGAGTAGCAGTTCTGGACGGCGTCGAGCGTGGCCACCCGGCGCGAGACCGAGGACCCGTGGCAGGTAATCCCGCGCCACGTCGCCGCGCAGGTCCAGGACCCGTCGTACCAGCGCATCCAGCGCAGGCGCATTAGCGGACCTCCTCGTAACGCATCGTGACCTCGTTCCAGCGCCAGGTGACCCGGCGCTTCAGGGGGCGCATGGCGGCGACCGCCTCGGAGACCAGGCGGGTCTGCTCAGCGCGTCCCTCGGCGTGCTGCCGGGCCCGGTCGGACTGGTAGCCGGGCATTAGCGGGGCACCTTCCGGGCGTGCCGGATGGCGACGTTCAGGGCGTCCCGCAGGGCGACGGCGGCCTCAAGCGAGTCGGGCTCGGTCCCGTCGACGAAGATTGCCACCTGGGCGCCGTGGTCCGCCGTCCAGGGGGTCTCCATCTTGACGACGGCGAACGTCTCGAAGCGATCCGCGCGGATGTCGGCGGTGCCGAGGTGCAGCGACAGGTCGACGCGGCCCTCGTAGCTGGAGGCGACGGTGTACGGGCCGTGGTGGGCGGGGCGGCAGGCGGTGTTCTCGGCGAAGATGCGGGCGGTCGTGGTGCTCATGGTGGAGCCTTCCTGCTGCCGATTGGCAGCGGTGCGCCGTTGGAGCGGCGGCAAGATACCGGCCGGGTCGCTGACGCGGGGTCCGGCCGGGGTGATCGTGGTGCGGTCGACAGGAGCCTGGGGCTCTACCGCCGACGCTGGGCCTTGAAGCCCAGCAGGTCCTGACCCCGTTGCAGCGGCTCGCCCCACGGCGTACGGAACCGGGGTGTCGTCACCGGTCGGAGCGGCTGTCGGTCGGTCAGGTGTTCGTCCTCAGCCTCCCTCGCCCGTCGGAGCCCCAGATGCGACGCCTGGGGCGGGCTGCTTGACGGCGACTCGGAGCGTGGGCTCCTCTTCCGGGCTCGTAAGCCCCCGAGGTCGATTCCTCGGTCTGCCCCTCAGCGGGGCGTGAGGAAAGTATGGGGCATGGGGCCTGACTTGTCAACCCCCCTCCTCCGATGTCGTGCTGGACGGCCTGAAGGGCCCCTCGCATGGCGCCTGACCGGAGCGCGTCCGGCGCCCGACCGGCAGGGCCACCTGTAGTAGCCGGGTTGCGGCCACGTCGCCGCGTCGAGCGAACGCCGTCCAGGACGCGCTCCTCTCACAGCGTCGCTCGAGTCGAGTCGAGGCGCCCGGCCACCACACCGAGGTGGCACCACGTCGACGTGGGGGCAGGGGCGTCGACACGTCACGTCGTCACGTCGACCGGATCGACACGTCGAGGGGTCAGGGGATCAGCCCCAGGACCGACAGTACCAGGTGCGTTCGGAAGCCAAGGACCGGGGTGGGGGATCGCAAGGCTCGACAGCCCCCCTGGTAGGTGTACAGCTCAAGGATCGGATGGTTGCATGTATTAGGTACCTCCACGAACGTATATCCAGTTCCTCCCTCCCAGACGCTCTATCTCCTCCTGCATACCCACTACCATCCAAGGCTAGGATCACCGTCCCACACGCTATAACTCGTTGTTCTGTTCCTCACAACTTATACACCTTCCCCTCAACAACCCCGTCCACCACGCAAACTCTAATCCCCTACTGTCTGTAGGTCTATACAGCGAAACCCCCACCCGAAACTCAGCACCCACCCACCTGAAGAGAAGTCACCTCGATAGAATACCCCTCGAAAGTCGTACTCCTACTACCTGTCCATCCTCTGACGTTCGTACTTGATCCCTGTGTAAGTCTTAGGGAGGGGTAAGAACTCTACAATCAAGGTCTTTCAGTCTACACCACGGGGGTGCTTCTCGTCAAGTCCCGCTTTCTGGAAGGTGGAAACGCTGTCCTGGACGGAAAAAACCCCAGAAAAGTGCCACTTTGGGCCCCTGAGTGTCGGATTCCGCACCTTCGGGGGCCCCCGTGACACCCACCCCCTTGACAACAGGCCCTCGAGTGTGCCAGAATAGAGGGAGACGGGGGCGAGAACGCCTCCAGAGAGGAGAAACCCATGCTCAGAGACGACTTGGAGGCGTTCGCACCCCGGATCGACCGCCCGCTGATCATCGAGTTCGTGAACTTCCTGCACGAGAGGGGCTACTCGGCCCGCTTGACCTACGGATTCTGGGACTTCGAGGTCTTCCGGGACGCCGACGAGCCCGTCCTGGCCATCAAGACCGTCCGAAACGCCCCCACGGAGTCCCAGATCACGAAGTTGGTGACCGATGAGACCCCAGCGAAGGTGCTTCTGGTCGACGGACCCAATCCAAGGGCCCACCAGGTGCTCGAGCAGGCCCCGTTCCTCGCCGCGACGGGCACCGGGGTCTTCGTGAGGGCCCACGGGTGGGTGATTCTGCCCGGGACGCCGAACCTGGAGCACGCGGCGAACGTCCGGCTGCGTCTGGCGCCCCGCTGGCAGGAGCAGCCCGACGGATCCTTCCTCAAGGCCTGCTCCGTGTGCGGCGAGATGCTCCCCCCGGACGCCTACTACCGCGCCGCCTACCCGACCCTCAAGGACCCCTACCGCCACCAGTGCAAGGCCTGCTACCGAGCCGGCCAGAAAGAGCGCCATGCCCAGAAGCAAGCTGACTGACGCCCAGATCGCCGAGATCCGGCGCCTCTACTCGCTCCGGGGCTCAACCCAGAACTGGACCGTGGCCAAGCTGGCCGGCGTCTTCGGGACCTCGAAGGCCAAGATCGTGTCCCTGTGCCGCGATCTGCCCTTCGCCGGCTACCGAGGCTACCCCCAGGCGCCCCAGAACCTCGAGTCAAGCTCCCCCTTCGCGCGGGACTAGGGCTTGACACGCCCCCCTCAACCGTGATAGGGTATAGGGGTCGCCGGTTGGATCCCCGGCGTCCCCCCTCGAGGGGGAAAGCAGCTGCGGTGATCCCCTGGGGGGCCAACCCCGGGGGGTCGCTCTCTGGCCCCTAGTCCAACGGCAGGACGCGCGGCTCTGAACCGCGAGGTCGGGGTTCAAGTCCCTGGGGGCCAACCAAGCCCAGAAAGAGGAGGCTGTGACAGACCAACTGCGACCCGACGACACCCGAGCCTGGATGAAGATGCTCTTCCGCCCAGGCGACACCTTCGAGGTTCGCGTCAAGACGAACGAGGAGCGCGGCGCGAAGCAGATCTGGCTCCCCTTCGGGAAGCTCGAGGACTTCGTCAACATCCACGTCCCCACCCACACCAGCCACGGGCGCCACATCTGGATCGGCGTCGCCCCCCGGCCGCGTGTGGACGACAGCAGTCCGGTCCTCCACCGGGCCCTGTGGGCCGACTTCAGCGCCTCCGTCAAGAGCGTCGACGTCGCACGCGCCCACATCCTCTCCGCCGGCCTGCCGCCGGCCACGATGCTCGTCTGGAGCGGGAACGGCGTCCACGGCTACTGGGCGCTCGACCGCGACTACACCCCCGACGAGGTCCGCCCGCACGCGAAGGGCCTCCACCAGGCGCTCCCCACGGACGCCACGCACGACTCATCGCGCATCATGCGCGTCCCCGGGACCATCAACGCGAAGGACCCGGCCCATCCGCACGCCTGCTACATCGCAGAGCACGCGCCGGAGAGAGTCTACGACCTGCAGGTCTTCCCCCAGGCGGAAGTGACCGAGGTCGTCGCAACGGGTGCGAAACCCGCCCAGATGACGCCCCTGAGCCAGGAGGACAGGGAGCTCTTCCTCGCCAACTGGCTGGACGGCATCAAGCACAAGATGGTCCTCGCGGTGGCCGGCTACCTCCGCAAGAACCTGTACTACGACGAGGCCTCCGCGCTCGAGGAGATCGTCAGCATCCACCGGGAAGCCGGCTACGAGCCGGACGAGCTCCTGGTGCGCGCCGTCAAGGACACCTACGCGCGGATCTGGTCCACCGTGGCCGGCATGCGGGCGCTCGAGGAGCTGGGGATCCGGCCCAAGGTCCGGGACAGCTTCAAGTTCCGCATCGTCACCCCGCCCAAGCGCAAGATCGAGGTCATCGACTTCACCGACGACCTCAAGGAGCAGGAGTTCTGGGTCCACGGGCTCGTCGGGCCGGGCCTCCTCACGCTCTGGGCCGCCGACCCCAAGACCGGCAAGAGCTTCGCCGCGATGCAGATCGGGTACGCGCTCGCCACCGGGCAGCGGCTCTGGGACTTCGACACCGACCCCACCCCGCGACGGGTCCTGTACTTCCAGGGCGAGCTGTCGAAGGGGATGGTCTACAGCCGCGCGAAGGGCATGTTCGGGATCCAGTCCATCCAGGACCCCCGCCGGTTTGCCATGACTGCAAAGCCGGACGAGCCGATCAACCTCGTGCGGAACCCCGAGATCCTCACCGACCTCGCGGACCCCTACGACGTCGTGATCGTCGACCCGATCTCCGTCTTCCACCAGAACGACGAGAAGAGCAGCCACAACGTCAACGAGGTCATCAGCGTCTTCGACCACCTGCGCTCGAAGGGCAAGGCCGTAATCCTCGTCCACCACACGCGCAAGGTCGGGAACGACTCCAAGGGCAACGCCCACATCCCGACCTTCAACGACATCCGGGGCTCGGGGGCCTGGTTCGCCACAGCGGACGCGCTCGCCCTGCACTACAAGACCGACCCCAGCGGGCAGCACACGCGGGTCAAGTTCATCTTCCGCGCGGCCCCCGACCGGGACCCGCTCGACCTGCACCGCCTGCCCAACGGCAGCTTCACGCACGACAAGGCCCAGTTCTTCGCCGCCAACCCCACGATGCGGGTGCGGATGGACGCCGTCAACTGATCGCGTGTTGCACTCCCACGGCACTTGAGCACAACTGCCGTAGAAACGCAACAGCGGAGAAAGGACCCCCATGAGGGCCTTCCAGGACGCCAAGGAGCTCCGCAGCTTCCTCCCCAACCAGGAGCTCTTCACCGACGCCCGGGCCCTGCTCGGAGACGGGGACGACAACCCCGACATCGTCGTGGTCAAGTACCAGCCCAGCGGCTGGGACATGCAGAACTTCAAGCCCTTCCTGGGGAAGGACGGCATCCCGATCCGCCGCCACTTCATGCAGCAGGGCATCAAGGCCTACTACACCACGGTCTTCCCCTTCTTCCGAGGGGGAGCGAAGGCCAACGCGAAGGACGTGCGTCTGGCCGCGCCCGTGGTAGCTGAGGAGCTCCGGCGGGTACCGGCGACGAAGTACCTCCTGATGGGGGCCGACGCCGCACGCTTCTGCCCCCTCTTCAGCTACCCCTTCAAGCGGTTCGACGAGATCGTCGGCCGCACGTTCGAGATCGACGGGGCCCGGTTCCGCGTCACCCACGCGCCGGCCGCCGTGGTCGCCAACCCCGCCATCTTCCAGGAGTTCCTGCGCGGGGTCGACGAGCTGATCAGCCCCACCACCGCCCCGCCCGTCGCGCCGCCAAGCTACGAACGCTACTACGTCGTCCAGAACAAGCTCCAGGCTCGGAGCATCTTCGCTCGCGTGGCGAATCCGGTGGCCCTGGACATCGAGACCACCGGCCTGGACCCCTGGTCCGACCGGATCCTGACCCTGCAGATCAGCTGGGAGGAGGGCGTCGGGTACGCCTTCCCGTGGACCCTGTTCGAGCCGGCCGAGTGGGCCGCGCTCCTCGGGGGCCGGCACCTGATCTTCCAGAACGGCACCTTCGACGTCACCTTCCTCGCCGTGAACGGCGTCCACGTCCAGATCCACGAGGACGTGATGCTGATGCACTCCCTGATCGACGAGACCCCGGGCTCGCACTCGATGGAGCTCATGGCCCAGCGGTACCTGGGGGTCGAGAAGTGGGGCGACACGGTCAACTACGACGACATGGAGGGCAACGACCTCCAGACCCTGGGCCGCTACGGGGCACGCGACACGGACCTCACGCTCCGGCTCGCCAACCACTTCCGCCCCAAGGTCGAGGGCCGCTACGTCCACAAGGTCATCCACCGCGCCCAGAACGCGATCACCCGCAGCTCACTGCGCGGGATCCGCATCGACCGCGAGAAGGCGCTCGAGTTCGAGCGCGACATCCAGAAGGCCCTGCACGACAAGCAGATCTACCTGGCCGACGTCTACGGGCTCGAGAACGCCAACAGCCCCGTCCAGGTCCAGGAGCTGCTCGTCAACCGCATGCAACTACGGTTGCCGAAGCTGAAGGGCAAGGTCAGCACCAGCAGTTCGATCATCGAGCCGTTTGCGCAGCAGCACTCTGTCATTCGGGACATTCTCGAATACAGACACCTGACAAAAGCCGGCGGGACCTATGTTCGTAACATCCTCGCCGTTAGCGAGCGGGACGGGCGTTACCACGCCCAGTTCAAGCTGGCCGGCACCGAGACGGGGCGCGTCACTGAGCCCCTGATCACCCTGATCCCTCGCGCCGACGACCTGACGAACCCCGACCTGGGCAAGCAGTACCAGGTCCGGCTCCGTGAGCTGTTCCTCCCGGACGAGGGCTACGTCATGATCGGCGCCGACTACCGGGGGCTCGAGGTAGGGATGGGCGCCTACCTCACGAACGACCACCAGCTGGTCGACGACTACAACACCCGCCTGGACACGCACTCCGCGCTGGCCATCGACGCCTTCGAGCTAGGGATCCCGCTTGAGCCCCGCGCGACCCTGAAGAAGCGCGTCCAGGAGGGGCACGCCTTCCTCCGCGAGATCGCCAAGCGCGGGACCTTCACCTGGCTGTACGGGGGGACCGAGGCCGCGATCCGCGACCAGCTCAAGATCGACAAGGAGCTGGCTGTGAAGATCCTCACTGCGCTGCGGACCCGCTACAACGGGGTCCAGGTGTGGCAGGAGCGGGTCAAGGCCAGCGTGCTCGAGCACGGCAGCGTGACGACCCCCTGGGGCCGCACCCGCCGCTTCCTGATCCACCCCGCGCTCGACGAGCGCATGATCGAGGATCAGCTTCGGGAGGCGATCAACGCCCCCAACCAGGGCATGTCCAGCGACATGAACCTGGCAGCCTTCGCCGAGGTGGAGGCTCGAGGCATCCAGACCCTGTTCCCATTCCACGACGCGATCTACGCGCAAGCGCGTGAGGGTGAAGAGGAGAAGGTCGCCCGCACCATCAAAGACGTCATGGAAAGCGTCCTCCCCGGGCCCGTTCGCTTCGAGGCCGATGTCAAGACCGGCCCCAACTGGGCCGCCCTGGGGTGACGCGGAGGGAGCTTGACCTTCGTGGCATCAACCAAGCCTGTGAAGCGCAAGAACAAGAAGACCGTCGTGGAAGAGCTCATGGCCTCCCAGCTGCACGACGCTGGGCTGGCCCCCTTCCAGCAGAACGCATACTTCATCCGGGGCCGTAAGTTCCAGGCGGACTTCTGGTGGCCCGAGAAGCGCATCGCGCTCGAGGTCGACGGTGGTGTCTGGATGCCCCGCAGCGGGCACACCAGCGGCGCCGGCTACACGAGCGACCGGGAGCGCGACGTCGAGGCCCTGCTCCAGGGGATCATCACCGTCCGGTACACCAGCGACCAGGTCCGCAACGGGTACGCGATCTCGACCTTCAAGCGGATCTTCGACCTGCGCGGGCCGCAGGCCCATGATCCGTGAGCGGATAGCGGTCGCCTTCCCGGGGGCGCAGAAGGTCGGCCTGTCCCTGTGGATCATCGACGACAGCCAGATCACCCGGGTCGCCGTCGGGTCCGTGGGGACCGACGTGGTCGGCGCCTACCTCGAGCGGTTCAAGGCCGACACGCTGGTCATCGAGTCGCACCGCCCCATCAAGACCCCCGCCGGCCCGTTCCGGGCCACCGCCGACAGCATCGTCTTCGCCCACCCCAGCTGGCACGACACCCCCATGCGGGCCCCCTTGGGCCAGCTTGGGATGCTTGGCCAGAACGCCTGGCGGATGGGCTTCAACCACCTCGTCCGACGCGGCCCCTACCGCCTCGGGCGCCTGGACATCGCCCTCCTCACCCCAGAGTGGCTGGAGGCCTTCTCCCCACCCCGGAGGACCCGTGAAGGTTGACCCCGAGCTTCAACAGGCCATCATGCGCCACCCCAGCGACGATCTCGCCAAGGTGGCCAAGGATGTCGGCGCGCAGCTGGGACGAGTCGTCCCCATCACCATGGTCGTCAAGATCAAGGGCAGCGTCCAGCGGGCCGCAGACGTCAACCGCGCCAAGGAAGTCGCGGCCGGGACCCTGGACACGAAGATCGGCCGCATCGAGGTCGCCAGCGACGTGCTCGAGCGGATCTTCCTCGACGAGGGGCTCACCCTCAAGGACCGCATCGAGGCCAGCAAGGAGCTGCGGCAGTGGACCCGGCTCGGGATGGACGCGGCCGGCATGGCGGACGAGAGCACCGACACCCTGTGGGTCGTCGGCGGGGAGTGGGACACCACGCCCAAAGGCCCTGCATGAAGGTCGTCCAGCTCGCGTTCGGCGCCCTGAACGCCCTCCAGGAGAAGGTGATCGCGGCGTTCCGGGGCGGGTCACGCTTCGTCCTGATGGTCTCCGGCCGCCAGGGTGGAAAGAGCCACTTCGGGGCCCGCTGGCTGCTCACGCAGACGATGCGCCCCGGGGTGAAGGTCAAGCTGGCCTTCGCCGTCGCACCGACCTACCGCATGGCCCGCGTCATGCAGCGCAAGCTCGAGGAGGTCCTGAAGTCGGACCCGGCGCTGTGGGCGCGGATCAAGCACACGAAGCAGCCGATCCCGACCTACGAGTTCCCCAACGGGTGGATCATCGAGGTCCACTCGGCCGACGACCCCGACGCGCTCCGTGGCCCCACGGTCTCGGCCGTCTGGTTCGACGAGGTCGCCAAGGCCGCCGAGGAGGCGTTCGACGTCCTCGTGCCCACCCTGCTCGCCACGGGGGGCAGCTTCCTGGGCACCACCACCCCGCGCGGGAAGCAGAACTGGGTCTACCGCCGGCTCTACCTGAAGAGCTGCGAGCCAGGGCACCCCGACCACGACCCCCAGCTCTACCACACGGCCTACGCCACCGTCTTCGGCAGCACCTGGGACAACGTCGAGTACCTGTCCGAGGACGCGGTCAAGCAGCTCGAGGACCAGTACGGCAAGGGCAGCGCCTACGCGAAGCAGGAGATCTCCGGTGAGTTCGTCAGCTACGAGGGTCTGGTCTTCAAGTGGGACGAGGGCAACTTCCTGCCCCACAAGCAGCTCTACGAGAACCTGGGCGAGTTCACCCAGATCATCGGCGGGCTCGACTTCGGCTGGACCGACCCGTCTGCCGCCATCGTGCTTGGGTACCGGGACGGTAACTGGTTCGCGCTTGATGGGTTCTACGAGTCCCAGATGGATCTCAACGAGATGGCCGACCAGCTGGCCATTCTGACCGCCGAGTACGGGGTCCAGAGCTGGTACGCCGACTCGGCCCGCCCCGACCTGATCAGCGACCTGCGGGCCCGGGGGATGCCCGTCCAGCCGGTCGTCAAGCCCAAGATCGAGGACCGCATCCGGGAGCTGGCGATCTTCGCGGACCACAACCGCTTCAAGGTCAGCTACCGCGCCCCGTTCGTCAGGGACGAGTTCCAGCTCTACCAGTACCCCGAGGAGGACCGCCTCTACCGGGACAAGGACCGCAAGCCCCTCGACCGCGACAACCACGCGATGGACGCCATCGGCTACGCCGTCTGGTCCGTCCGGTGGCTCTGGCGGAACGACGTCCGGTACGTCATCAAGAGCGAGCGTGCCTCCAAGGACGAGAACGACGAGACCGTGTTCCTCCGCGAGCAGCGGAAGAGGAAAGGGCTGGAGGTCCCCGACTCGCATGCGGGCCTCTACGGGAGCTAGATGCCACTGATCACCGACGAACGATCCGCGACCGAGATCCTGATCGGGATCCGGGACCGCTACCCAGAGATCCCGCTCAAGGCCTTCGCCCGGGAGATCCTGGGCGCCCACTCCGAGCAGGGGCGCCGGCTCAGCGATCTTGCCGAGCGCGGGGAGCTCCCTGCTGAGACGCAAACCGAGACCGTCAGCATCCGGCAGGAGATCAACGGGACCGAGCGGTCCATCACCCTCAAGGCCGGCCGGCTACCGATCACCTCCTTCGAGGAGCTGGTCGAGTTCTACGAGATCGACCTGGAGCGGTGGAAGCCCACCCAGCAGCTCTTCAACTTCTGGGGCAACGAGAGCAGCCCCAACTTCCAGGTCAAGGCCAACTTCTGCGAGGTCGAGTACAAGGGCCTCGAGGCGGCCGACCGGGAGGCGGTCACCGACTGGTTCGCGGCCCTGTCGCCTCAGTGGGAGCCGACGGACGGCTGGACGGCCACCTCCGGCAACCTGCTCGAGATCGTCATCAGCGACCTGCACGCCGACAAGCTGACCAGCTTCGGCACCAGCCTCGAGCAGCACCTAGAGCGGGTCGGGCAGGCGGTCGACCGAATCATCGACCGCGCCGACGGGGCCTACCCGGACGGGATCGAGCGGGTCGCGTTCGTCTTCCTCGGCGACACCTTCGACCACGAGGGCAACGGGGCCACCTCCAACGGCACCCCCCAGCAGGTCCAGGGCGACCCGCGCGAGAGCTACCTGGCGATCCGCAACTTCATCGGGACCCTGGTCCGCAACACTGCCCACCTCGCGCACGTCGACCTCTACATCCTGAGCGGCAACCACGACCGGGAGCGGGCCTTCTACGCGGTCGACAGCCTGGCGGGCCTCTTCCGTGAGCACCCCAAGGTCACCGTCCACCGGAACACCGACCGGGCGGCCATCGACTGGGGCGTCAACCTGATCGGGCTGTGGCACGGCGACAAGCAGCGCAACGAGGACATCGCCATGACCCTCATGCGCGAGTTCAACACGACCGAGAAGCGGGTCCTCGAGGTTCACCTCGGGCACCTGCACACCCGCCGGGAGGACGAGGTCCACGGGGTCCTGCTCCGCCGGTTCCGCACCCCGACCCCCGACAACACCTGGGCCTCGGAGCGGCTCTTCAACCACAACGCGAAGAGCATCACCGGGATCCTCTGGAACCAGGACCTGGGCCCGGTGGCCGAGTTCCCCGTCACGTTCGTAGGTGAGCCATGAGCGATCAGATCGCGTCCCCTGAGCAGATGATGGACCAGCAGCCCCTGCCGCCGCCGATTCCGGTGACCGAGCAGGAGAAGCTGGTCCGCCGGCTCTACACCCAGTACGACCGCTTCAAGCAGCAGATCGCCCCCCTGCACGAGAAGATCGACAAGTGGCACGCCATGTACGAGGCCGCCAAGCAGGGCAAGAAGAACTTCCCCTGGCCGGGGGCGGCCAACTACCAGGTCCCGCTGATCATGGCGACCATCGACAGCATCCACGCGCGGATCGCCAAGGCGGTCTTCGACGTGGACCCGCTGTGGCTCTCGAAGCCCCGCTCCAGCTCCGGGGTCATGCTCGGCAAGAAGGCCGAGGCGTACCTCGACTACTGGGCGGACGAGATGTCGCTCCCCGACCGGCTGGACATGGTCATCCACAACATGCTGATCGAGGGCGTGGGCGTGGTCAGGATGGACTGGGACCGCCGTACCAGGCAGATCCCCCAGGTCGCCATGCCGGACCCCGCCACGGGGCTCATGCAGCAGCAGACGGGCCCCCAGATGATCACCGAGTACGAGGGCCCCGCCGCCCGCCCGGTGCCGCTGAAGGACTATGTCCACATCCCCGCCGACGCGCCCACTATCGAGGACGCGGTCTACGTCGGGCACCGGGTCTTCCGCACCCACCAGCAGCTGCTGGACCGGGAGCGGGCCGGGCACTACTTCAACGTCAAGGAGCTCCTCGAGCGGACGGACGGGGACAGCACCCTGGACCGGACCCCCAACCCGAGCCAGGTCCTGGCCACCTCTGACTACTCGGGCGAGTACGAAGAGACCCGCCAGTACGAGATCGTCGAGCTCTACGGGCCCTACGACTGGGGGGACGGCCCGACCCCGACCCTGTTCGCGTTCAGCCCCGAGCACAAGATCCTGCTCCGGGTCGAGCCCTACCCGTACGAGTACGGCCGGGCGCCCTACCTGAGCTTCGCGGTCTACCCCCGGCCCAACTTCTTCTGGGCCCGCAGCATGGCCGACATGCTCTCCTCGCAGCAGGAAGAGCTCACCACGCTGCACAACATGCGCTCGGACGCGGTCGCACGGCGCATCGCCCCGCCGCTCCTCCGCCGCACGGGCGCCCGCTGGGACCCCGTCGAGCAGCCGTGGCGCCCGGGGATGGTCATCGACGTCAACGACCCCGCCGAGCTGATCGAGCTGGCGATGTCCGACGTCCCCAACGGGCTCTTCGCGCACGAGCAGGACATCATGGCCTTCACGGAGCGCATGACCGGCATGAGCGACGTGTTCATGGGCCGGATGGGCTCCCCGTACGCCACCGCGACGGCGGTCAACCGGGTCACCTCCGAAGGCCTGGCCCGCATGGACATCAACGTGAGCCGCTTCCAGAGCGGCATGAAGAAGCTCGCGTGGGTCATCTGGTGGCTGCTGTACCAGTACCGCCCGTACGTCGACGCCTTCCTCGTGGACGGCCAAGAGGCCACGATCACGAAGGACGAGATGCGCCCGACGCAGAACGGGCTCATGCCCTTCGAGTTCACCCCCCACGGGATGCACTCCGACTCCTCGAAGGAGGCTCGCCGGCAGCAGCTGACCTTCCTCCTCCAGGTCGCCACCGGCCCGCTCTCTCAGTTCTACCCTGACGGGATCCAGAAGCTCCTCGACGAGGTCTTCGCCTCCTACGACATCAAGAACCGCACCGAGGTCCTTGGCCCGCCCTGGAGCGTCATCCAGCAGCAGCTCCAGCAGGCGTTCCAGCAGGGGATGCAGCAGGGCATGCAGCAGGGCGCTCAGGCGGCCCAGCAGGCGGCCGGCTGATGGAAGAGCACCTGGACATCCTCCTCGAGCTGACGACCGGCCCGTACTGGCGAGCGATCAAGCGCGAGATCCGTGAGATGGAGGTGGGCGTCACTGCCCGCCTCCTCCAGCCCAGCACCTCCCTGATCGAGCTGGTGGCGAAGGAGGGCCACTCGAGCCGTCTAGCGGGGCTCCGACAGCTCGTGACGACCATCGAAGAGAAGGCCGAGCGGCACGCGAAGCAGCTTCGATCCGAGAGGGGGGCTTGACAGACACCCCCAAAGTGTGATAGGGTATTAGGTACTGGGACGGTAAACACTACCTTCGGTCTCGTCCCGCCGGAAGGAGCCCCACTTGCCCGACCAACAGAACCAGGCGCAGGCCCCTGCGTCCCCGGCCCCGACGGAAAACAAGGCCCCCGCCCCGCAGTCCAACGAGATCTCCTCGCTGGAACGCTACATGGCGGCTCGAGCGTCCTCGTCGAACGCTCCGAAGGACCAGACACAGCCCGCCGCGTCCGCTCCCGCGCATGGAGCGGTCACCTCTTCCCCGGACAACCGCGAGCAGTTCATCCCCCGCGAGCGGTTTGACCAGGTCCTGAACGAGCGCAACCAGCTTCGAGCTCAGGTTCAACCGCAGCAGCCGCAGTTCCAACAGCAGCCCCAGGGGTTCTCCCCGACGGGCATGGTGGGGCAGCAGCCGCAGCAGGCTCGTCCGGCGAACGTGCCCGACTTCGCCGACCCGCAGGTCCAGAAGCAGTGGCGAGACAAGATCGCAAACAACCCGGTGACGGGTCTCCGCGAGTTCGTCTCCCTGCTGATCCAGACCGAGGGCGGCCCGTTGCTCGAGCAGTTCCGCCAGCAGATCACGCAGCAGATCTCCCCGATCCAGCAGACGTTCCTCCAGCAGCAGCTGAACAGCTACGTCTCCCAGCGTTCCCAGGCCGACCCAGGCTTCTCCCAGGTGGCCCCAGCGTTCAACCAGCTGGTCGCTCAAGCCGCTCAGCGCGGCATGCAGCTGACCCCGCAGACGCTGCAGGCCATCGAAGGCATCGCCCGGGCTCAGGCCGGCATGCTCACCGCTACCCAACAGCCTCGCCAGGTCCCGTTCTCGGAGACCCCCGGTGGCGCTGCGAACTTCGGGCAGCCCGAGCAGCCGTCCCTGTCCCCGCAGCAGCAGGAGATCGCCAAGCGGTTCGGCATGACCCCGGCGGAGTACACCGCCTTCTATGGAGGGAACAATGGCTGAGGCCAAGCAAGCAGCGACCCCGGCCCCGGCCGAGGAGCCCGTGGTGGCCGAGGCCACTGTGGGCAAGTACAAGCTGACCCACAAGGGGTTCGGCAAGTACCTGGTGGGGGGCACCGGCAAGGTCTTCGAGGGCAAGGCAGCCGCCGAAGAGTACGTCAAGGAGCTCGAGAAGGCAGCCGCGTACGCGGAGCAGTTCGGGGACGTTCTCCCCGAGGGCTTCGAGGTTCGCGCCCGCACGCTCGAGATCCGTGGCTCTCTCACTGAGCTGCCGATGAACGAGGTGTACCTCCCTGACGGGGACATCAACCCGTACTACGACCGAGCGTGGGCGTGGGGTTGGGGCCGGGCGACCGGCAACGACATCGCCTCCAAGCAGGCTCGTGGCTACCGGGTCGTCACCCGCGAGGAAGTGGAGGAGGAAGTGAAGACGGGCAAGGTCCCGGAGCACTACCTCAACCTCCTCATGCCCACCGAGCTGGGGTCCCGTATGCAGTACGGGGATCTGGTCCTGATGCGCGTCCCGCGCGTCATCTGGCGTCAGCATCGCGCTGAGCAAGAAGACGCGGCCAAGCGGCGCATCCGCATGACCGACGAGCAGAACCAAGCAGCACTCGATCAGGCCGGGGTGAAGAACCTCTCAGGCCCGATCTCGAACGAGGTCAGCAGCGGCCTGAAGATGTCGGGCTTTTGAGCCCCTCTTGAGGTAACAGCATGGCGACCACCTACGCCATCCGTCCCATCGCGCCGGTCAAGCGGCTCGATGGGTACACGTTCGTCAACCTCCCCATCGCGTCGGGTGAGACCTTCCTGGAAGGCGCTCTCGTCCTGCGCGATGCCGACGGCAACGCTGCCGAAGTCGGCGCGGATCCCGCGCTGATCGCCGGCATCGCCCTGCACTCCGTCGCGGACGCGAACCCGGCCGACACGTTCGGTACCGTGGTTGCCCGCGTTCCCATCGCCACGGCCGACCAGGAGTTCCGTGGCACGCTCGAGGGCACCTACGCCGCCGCCGACCTCGGTGGCGACTTCGGTGTGGTCCTCGACGCGACCGGCTACTGGACCATCGACCGCTCCGACACCACGAACACCCGTGTTCGCATCGTCGGCGTCGAAGATGGTGTCGCGGTGGGCGACATCAACGTCCCCGTCCGCTTCGTGTTCCTCCCCGCTAACCGGCAGGTGATCTCGTAATGATGGTCTCGGGTACTTTCTCTGAGCTTCTGGCGCCCGGCCTGAACAAGGTCTTCAACCGCGCCTACAACGAGACCCCGGAACTCTGGCAGACGATGTTCAACCTGCAGAAGTCCGAGCGTCAGTACGAGGAGCAGTACACCTGGGGTGGCTTCGAGCCGTTCCAGAACTACAACGAGCTCGAGGACATCCAGCTCCGCAACGCGAAGCCCGGCTACACCGTGCGGTACGTCCACCGCAAGTGGGGCCTCGGCTACCAGCTGTCGCAGGAGCTCGTCGACGACAACCTGTACTCCGGCGTGATCGAGGCCTTCCCGAGCCACCTGGCTCGCGCGGCCCGCGCCACGAAGGAGACGGTCGCCGCGACGATCTTCAACCTGGGCTTCAGCGCGACCCAGCCCGGGGGCGACGGCAAGGCGCTCTTCGCCACCGACCACCCGCTCTACGGGGCGGCCAGCGGCACCTCGAGCAACACCTTCGCCACCGCGACCCCGCTGTCGCACACGGCGCTCCAGAACGCGCTGATCCAGCTCAAGCGGAACAAGGCGGACGACGACATCTTCTCGCCGGTCACCCCCTCGATCCTGCTCGTCCCGGATCAGCTGGGCCCGACCGCGCGTGAGATCCTCGGCACCCCGACGGTTCCCTACTCGGCGGATCGCACGATCAACACGCTGTCCAGCTCGGGCCTGCAGATCGTCGAGTGGAGCTACCTCACCTCGACGGACAGCTGGTTCCTCCTGGCGCCCAAGGCCCAGACCGGCCTGCACTACTTCGAGCGCTGGCCCCTGCGCCAGATCATGAAGGACATCGAAGAGAACCAGAGCATGAAGCACCTGGCGTACGAGCGCTACAGCTTCGGCTTCTCGGATCACGTCGGCGTCTTCGGCTCGCAGGGCTCGTAAGTCACAACCTAACCTCTTGGGGGCGGGGCGTTCATCGCCTCGCCCCGTTTGCTTGGGAGACCCCACATGCCCGGAACGACCCTGACCGGCCCCCTGACCCTCGTCGCTGCCCCGAACGCCACCGCCTTCGCCACCCCCGGTGAGTCCATCACCCTCGCTGTCGTGACGGGCGTGGACGGCACGGGCTCCAACGCTGCCTCCAAGGCGGACGTGGACGCCCGGCTCGGGACCATCGAAGACGCCATCAACGCGATCCTCGAACGGATCCAGTAAGCCATGCGCTGCGGCTGCAACTACGACGGGGCGGTCGCCATCACCCCCGACGACACCGACGTGAACCGCGCTGACGCCCTCTGGGTGGTCGGCACGGGCAACCTGGTGGTCCAAGGTGAGGACGGGAACGACGTGACCTTCACGGGCGTCCCGGCCGACACCTGGCTCCCGATTCGGGTCACCCGGGTCCGGGCCACTGGCACCACCGCGACCGGGATCTACGGCTTCAAGGAGCGGCGATGAGCACGCAGGCTGTCCGTGACGTCTACCTGGACCACATCAAGCACATGGGCGACCTGATCGCCAGCTCCGAGACCGCCTTCCGCGAGGCGTACGCGCTGAAGCGCACGGCCACCCTCGCGTACGAGACCGCCGAGGAACGGCTCAAGTCGCTCAAGGAAGAGCGTGAGCGGGTCCTGGCCGACTTCAGGCGCGAGTTCCCCGGCCTGAGCATCTCGGGGTTCTGACGTGTGGGACCTCGCCACCACGCGGACCCGCCTCGGGGAGCGGCTGGCCGAGGAGAGCACCGTCTTCTGGGACGCAACGGAGCGCGATGACGCGATCAACGACGCGCAGCGCTTCATCGCGGCCGTCACCCGGGGGGTCCCGCAGACCCTGACCGGGTCCGTCTCGCAGGCCACGCCCTACCTGGCGGTGAGCGGCAAGCTCCTCGGCGACTACGTCACCGCCGGGCAGGTCGACGGCGGCCGGGCGCTGGGCTTCACGGTCCAGGAGCTCGCCGACCGGGCCTACCCCGGCTGGCGCACCGCCGAGGGTACCCCCCGGTGGGCGGTCGTCGCCCCCGACGAGAGCCGGGTCTACCTGACCCCGACGAACACGGTCGCGGACGCGGTCACCGTCAAGGTGAGCGTCCTGCCGGCCGATCTGGCGGCCGACTCCGACGAGCTCTTCGGTGGGGAGACGGTCATGGAGAAGTACCAGGGCCCCCTGCTCTCGATGGCGGCGGCCTTCCTGCTCCTGAAGGAGCGCTACGACCAGGACGCTGAGCGGTTCTACCAGTTCGCCATCCAGGAGATCTCCGCCCTGGGCGTCGACCCCGCTCGCATCCCCCCGCTGAGGGAGGCGGCCCCGAATGGCTGAGTGGACGGTAGGCCGCCTTCTGGACCACGTTCAGGAGCTGATCGCTGAGGCGCCTGGCTCCTTCTACAACATCTCGACCCGCCTGGACCTCTTCAACCAGGCCCAGCGGGAGCTCAACCACGAGACGCGGGCCATCGCATCCAGCTCGGACATCGCGGTGGTCTCCGGCACGCGTACCTACACGCTCCCGGCCGACTTCCTCGACTTCGACAGGGAGGCCCCCCAGTTCGTGGACTCCGGGGGCACCTACTACAAGCTCCAGGTGGTCGAGCCGGCCTACCTGGACCGGATCCTGCCCGGCTGGCAGGACGAGGACCTGCAGACGGGCTCCCCGACCCACCTGTTCGTGCGCGGCGGGGAGATCACCGTCTACCCGACCCCGGACGCCGACGGGACCCTGAAGCTCCCCTACCTGGTGGAGCCCGACGAGCTGGCCACGGAAGCGGACGTCCCCTTCAACGGGATCCGCTCGCTGAACCGGTTCGCTCCCGCGCTGGCCTACAAGGTGGCGTTCGTGCTCACCCTGGCCCGGGCCCCGCAGATCGCTGGCGCCTTCCAGGACCTCTACGAGAAGCAGGAGCGGCTGATGCGGCACTTCGTCCGCTCGAGCCCGCAGTGGAAGCCGGGCGTCTGGCCCACACAGGAGGACTGACGTGGACCTGAACGCCCTGCTCGACATGATCATGCAGATGCTGACGCAGTCCCCGGACCAGCCGGCAGGCAACGTGCCTAGCGGGCTGCCCCCGACGGGGATCCCCTCCTCGACGATGCAGATGTCGCCCGAGATGCAGCAGATGGCCCAGCTCCACCAGATGGCGCAGATGCTCCAGATGCAGCAGTCGGGCCAGCAGTCGCAGAACGCCGTGCAGGGCGGGGCGGGGGCCCCATTCGGCGGCATGGGCGGCCGGCCCAGGGGTAGCTGATGGGACCGGGCCTGGACTTTGAGACGCTCCGACGCCTTCTCGAGATGGCGACCCAGCTACAGTCTCGCCCCTCGGCCCCCGCCAATGAGCGGGTTCCTGGCTTCCTGCAACCCCCCAGGGAAGGTGGCTTCACCAGCAACATGCCCATCATCCAGAGCCAGTCCCCCTGGGAGGACCGGGGCTTCTACCGTGAAGCGCCCGCCCAGGAGCGGGAGTTCCCTCTGATCCCCGACACCGTCCTCCAGAACATCGCGCGGCTGCTTCAGCGCGGGGGTCGCTGATGGATCTGATGGAGCTCCTACGTTCCCTGCTGGGGGGTGGGGGTTCTCCCCAGGGCTCGTCCGGCGGGCGGGGTGGCACCCCAAGCCTCCCCATGCCCTTCCAGGCTGCCCAGACCGGAACCCCTGACCTCACCTGGGGCGAGGCGGCCAGCTACCTGGACCTCCTCGACGACTTCGGGATCGCCGGCACCAGGCAGATCCGGGGCGCCGACACCAGGGGCGGCTTCGAGGCCATCCTCGACGCGGCGCAGACCGCCTTCCTGAACCACCAGGGCTACGAGAGCCCGTACGCTGACGCCTCCCTGGGCGAGCGTCTGGTGGGCGGGATCGTCTCCCCCGGCGGCGGGGCGGCGGACATGGCCCAGGGGATCGCCTCCGGGGTCCGTGCGCTTCCCGGGCTGGTCTCCGGCGCTGGCGACGTGCTCGGCGCCATCCGGCAGGGGGACGATGTCATGGAGGTCCTCTCCGACCTCGTGCGACGCCCCGCGAGCCGGGCCAACCCCACCAGCGGCGGGTTCTCCTACGACCCGCGCACCGGGGAGATGGCCGCCGCTGAGGGCGGCTTCACGGTCGGGGGGTACGGGGACGAGGTGGCGCTCGACACCCGGCTCATGGGGCCCGAGGTCATCTCGGCCTACGTGGCCAAGACCGAAGACATCCTCGAGCAGCCCGGGGCGCTCCTGGGCGGCTGGCTGAACGCGGAGGAGGGCCGGGGCTACCTGGACGTCTCCCGCGTCATCCCCGACCGAGAGACCGCGATCACCGTGGCTCGGGACATGAACCAGCTGGCGATCTGGGACGTTGCCAACCGGGAGGCCATCTCCACCGGCATCGTCCGGGGCGCGGTCGACCCGGTGGAGGCGGCCCGCTTCGAGGCGGCCAACATCCCCTCCACGATCACCGGGCACCCCCGCTTCGACGCCATCCGGCGCGACGTCAGCACCCTCGCGGCGCTGGGCTTCGACCCCGCGCAGTGGGAGCGCTCCGGCAGCGGGATGGTCCTCCCCCGCCCGCAGACCCGTGGCTCGCAGGCGACGTACGACGCGCTCCGCGAGTCCATCGAGGCGAACAAGGCCACCACCTTCCGCATGTTCGAGGCCGGACGCGCTCAGGGCGCTGTCCGCTGGTACGACAACCAGGAGATCCTGGACCTCACGGTCGAGGCTTTCGACGACCCGGTCGTGGGGCGCACGCTCTTCGACATGCTGATGGAGATCGAGGGGGTGGCCTCGGCCGGCTCCTCGGTGCCCGCGCAGACGAAGCGTGCCAGCTGGCTCTGGTACCAACTCGCCAACGGGGTTCCTCCCAGCTCGATCAAGCTCGAGGACCTGCCCCCTGGGCTGGGGGCCATGACCTGGTCCTCGGCACAGGTCCCCCCGCTCTCTCGCTTCGACGCCGGGGCCTCCCCGTTCAGCGCTGAGGCCCTGAAGAGCGGCAACTACACCAGCGACCTGCAGGGGATGGGGGACCCGTTCACCGCCGACCGCTGGATGCCTCGCATGATGCTCGACGATCTGGGGAACCGGGCCTCTCCGCCGCCCTCTGGGGTGGCGTACACCGCCCTCGCTGACGCTGCTGCTGAGTTCGCTCGGGAGCTGGGGGTCACCCCCCGCGACTTCCAGGCGGCGGTCTGGGTGGGGGCCGGCACGGTCATGGACCCGGAGTCCTTCCGGCAGGTGTTCCTGAACGGGATCCACCGGTACGCGGGCGAGGCGGGGGTCTCCCCCACGGAGGCCATCCGCCGCTTCTACGTCGGCGAGGCCCCGATCTCGCACATCATGGGGCATGACACCACCGACGATCTCCGGCGCCGGGCAGCTCGCATGCTCGCAGCGGCCACCCCCCAGGGCTCTGGGGAGGACGAGGAAGGCGAAGGCAACATGCGTCTCCTCGAGATGCTGCAAGGCGGCTTCTGATGCTCCCCGGGCCCAGCTCGGCTCGAGCGAACCAGGAGATCTTCAACCAGCTGATGGGCCTGCTCGACGGGGTCTTCGCCAACGGGCTGAACCAGGCCAACCGGATCGGCAACCCCCAGGGCGACTACAGCTACGACCCGCAGATGCCCCTCTCCCAGCCCTTCGAGAACGCCGGCCTGCCCCCGTGGGCGTCGGCCCTCCTCGGGCTGGGGTTCGGGGCGGTCCTGCCTGGCCCCGGGGAGCTCGCCTCCGGGCTCCGGGCGGCTGACACCGCACGCGACGTGGTCCGAGCGACCGACGCGGGCACCCCGCTCCGCGCCTTCCGAGCTGAGCTGCCGTCCGGCGCCGGCCCGATGGCGGGGGTGGCAGGGGACGTCCGGTACGCCAGCGTGGACCCAGCGACCGCACGCGCTCTTGCCTTCCCCGGCACCCGGGTGATCGAGGGCACCGTCTCTGCACGCCCCGGCGGGTTCGTCGACCTGACGGACCCTGCCTTCGACACCGCCGACCTGCTCCAGCGGATGATCCCGCACCTGGACATGGCCGACCCGATGGTCGCCCAGTCCTTGGCTCGGGTGCAGGCCGGTGAGATGGACATGGTCGAGCTCTTCCGCGACCTGGCCGCCCGCTACGGTACGGACCTGGGCGGAATCCCGGCGCAGGCCGGCATCGACGCCGTCCGGTACCCGGCCAACATGGGCGCGGTCAACCGGCAATCGGCGGCGGCCGACGAGATCGCGTTCTACAACCGCGATGCCTTCCGCCCGTCGAACGTCTACACGGACGAGGAGTTCCGCATGCTGTACCCCCGGAGGTGACGTGGCAAAGCGGCAGTTCTTCCGTATCACGGACCTCTCCGGGGGCCTGAACCCCGACTCGAACCCGGTCCTGATCGCCGACAACGAGGCGACCGAGATCTCGAACATCCGCCTCGACCGGCTCGGGTCCCTGGTCTCCCGGCGCGGCTACGGGCGCTACCTGGACGAGGACGCGGGCTCAGACATCCTGGCCATCGGTCGCTGGCTGCCCAAGGGGCAGACGTCGGGGGGCAAGATCGTCGCCCACTTGGCGAGCGGCAACCTGGTCACGGTCGAGACCGGGTACCCCTCGGAGCTCTCGGGGCTCAGCACCACGGTGGGGGGACGGTTCCTCCCGGTGCAAGACGAGCTCGTCTACTTCAACGGGACCGACCGCCCGGTGCTCTACGACGGCACGGACGCCCGCCAGATGGGCATCGACGCCCCCACGACCGCCCCCACGGTGGCGTTGGGCGGCGCCGGCAGCTTGACCGGGACCGTCTCCTACGCCTACACCTACTACGACAGCACGACCGGGGTGGAGAGCGACCCCAGCCCGATCTCGGCCCAGATCACCCCCAGCTCGCAGATCGTCGACGTCACGGGGCTCCCCACGACGCACGCTCGAGCGGACCAGAAGCGGATCTACCGCACCGACCCCGGGGGCGGGACGCACTACCTGCTCACCACCATCGCCATCGCCACCTCGTCCTACGCGGACGACGGGTCGCTCACCGGGAACCCGCTCCTCCCCCTCCGCTACGACAACGGGGCCCCCGGCAACTTCGAGCACATGGCGTTCGTCAAGGGCTTCATGTTCGGGAGCATCGGCGACACGCTGTACTGGTCCCGGGCCTACGCGCCCGAGTCGTGGCCGACGCTGGACTTCACCCAGGTCCCCTTCGAGGGGAACGACACCATCCGGGCCCTGGCGTCCTTCCAGGACACCCTGATCATCTTCGGCCGGCGGAACATCGTGCTCCTCGCCGGGTCCGGCGGGACCCCCAACACGGGGCTCGGCTGGTCCCTGAGCCGGACTGACGTCGATTCGGGAATCGTGAACGGTCGGGCCTTCGCCGAGGTTGACGGGGCGCTGGTCTACCTGGACTACGACGGGGTGAAGACGATCCCCGGCGGGCAGCGGGTGGCCCCCAAGCTCGACCGGGTCTTCGCGGCGATGTCGGTAGCGGACATCGAGCAGATGACCCTGCTCTACGTCCCGGAGGAGCGGGCGTTGTGGATCTCGTCCCCGGACGGGACCTACACGGTCCACCTCCCCAACCGAGCGATCAGCCACTACGACTTCGGCAGCACCCAGTGGGCCCCCAACGGGATCGACGGGCTCAGCTACCCGCTGTTCACGGACGCCGGGAGTTCACGATACGTGAACACCTACGGAACCGTGAACGACTTGGGCGCCGACATCAGCATCCTGTGGCGCTCCAAGATCTTCCAGCTGACCAACCCCGAGCTGGTCAAGTTCTTCCGCCGCCTGGGCGCGTTCGCCTCCATCGGCTCGGCCGGGCTCGTCACGATCACCATCTCCGATTCCGGTCGCAGCACGACGGTGCCCCTTGAGGCCACCTCGGACGCGGTCGGGGGCGAGTGGGGGTCGGCGGTCTGGGGCACGGACGTGTGGGCCGCTGAGGGCCTGCAATACTTCATCGGCGCCCTGCCTGCTCAGACCCTATTCGGGCACACCATGCAGGTGACGATCACGGCAGAGGTCCCCTCCCAGACGGAGGTGGTCTCTCCCATCACCTTCGAGTACCGGGAAGCCAACCGCTTCCTCGGCCAGTGAGGTAGACCTTGCCCACCCTGACCATCCCCTACCCCTCGTTCGCTCCGGGCGGGACGATCCTGTCCTCGGAGATGAACGCCAACTTCACCGCGATCTCCACGCTGCTGAACGGGCTGGTGGACGCAGCCAACTTGGCGAACGGGGCCGTCACCGAGAACAAGCTCGGGGCCCTGTCCGTCGCCACCGCCAAGATCCAGGACCTGGCGGTCACGAGCGCCAAGCTAGCGGCCGGGATCGACGCGGCCAAGATCGGCGCGGGCACGGTCTCTGACACCGAGTTCGGGTACCTCAATGGGGTCACCAGCGCCCTGCAGACGCAGCTAGACGGCAAGCAGCCGAGCGGCTCCTACCATGTGGTTGGGGACGGCACCCTGGGCGACCTGATGGTCTTCACCGACACCGACGAGACCCTCAAGAGTGTCGCTGTCACCGAGGCGGAAGCTCTCACGTTGCAGGGCGTCTCCTCCAATATCCAGAACCAGCTGAACGCCAAGCAGGCGGTGGTCGCCGGGGTCTCCGACACGGAGATCGGTTACCTGGCGAACGTGACGTCCGACATCCAGACCCAGCTCAACTCGAAGGAGGGCGCGCTCACGCTGACCGCCAACCGGGCCGTCATCTCCAACGGGTCCGGGGCGGTTACTGCGTCTGCGGTCACCTCAACAGAGCTTGGGTACCTGGGCGGGGTCACCTCGGCGATCCAGACGCAGTTCAGCGGCAAGCTCTCCACCGCCGCGGGCGCCGTTGGGACCACCAACATCGCCGACGACGCGGTGACCGCGGCGAAGCTCGCCACGGGTGCGGCCCTGGCCAACATCGTCGAGGGTGCTGGGAGCACCATGCGTGTGGGCGACGTCGCCGTGGTCCGGCTCTCCACCACGCTCATCGACGCGCAGCCGCTGGACAGCTTCTCCTACGGCTCGACGTTCTCGGTCGGGTCCCTCGACTCCAACGCGCTCTTCAACCAGGGCTTCGCCGAGATCTCGGCGACCGGGTACCTGCCTGCGGGCACGTACCGCTGCCTCAGCCGGATCGGTCTCGCCAACGCAACCCGCCAGATCGGCCTCGTCCAACGCCTGAGCTAACCCAAGAAGGAGGCCTGTATGGCCCTCGAAGTCATCAGCCTGGGAACCGACCCAACCGGCGACGGCGGCGACACCAGCGCCCTGCAGACGCAGCTCGATGCCAAGCAGGCGGTCGTCGCCGGGGCCATCGCCTTCTACAAGTCGGACTCCGACAACCTGTTCCTCCTCGCGTTCAACAAGACCCCGGCCACAACGGAGATCGTTGGGCAGGCCTGGTTCCAGCCGGTGTAACCGATGGACCCTCGCGTCGCTCTTGCCTCCGCCTACCTTGGCCTGAGCATCCCGTTCGGGCCCAACTCCCCGCCCCCGACGCTGGACTTCGGGGTCCACCCCCGGATCTACACCGAGCAGGGCGTAGACCTCCCCGGCCCCTCTGCGGCCCGCATCGCCGGGCAGGCCTCCCCCCTGGGCTACTGGTACACGGGGGAGGCGGACCCCAGCGTCCACCGCGAGGAGCTCGCCCACATCGACCAGATGGAGGCGCTCGGCCCGGCCTTCTACCTAGCCTACGCGCTGACCGGCGGGGAGCCCTTCGAGCCCTACCGCATGCGCCAGGGCGACTACGACATCGACTTCAACCGGATGTGGACGCCCGAGGACGACCAGCGTCGGCAGTTCCCCCAGTTCCGCGCCACGCTGGGGGATGACCCCTCGCTCGAGTTCATGCCGGGCTACGGGGACCTCCTCGAGGCACTCCTGGGGCTGATCCAATGAGCGTCCCCCTGTTCGCCAACAGCTGGTACGGCAAGCTGCCCGTCGACGAGGTCCGCAAGGAGATCCAGGCGCTCTACGACCTGGTCACCGAGGCGGCCGACGTCGACCTGACGGCCTACTACACGAAGACCGAGGTCGACAGCCTGATCGCTGGGGCCAGCATGTCGGCGGCTGCCATCCTGGCGGCCCTGCTGACGGTGGACGGGGCGGGCTCCGGGCTCGACGCTGACCTGCTCGACGGGCTCAGCTCCTCGGCGTTCTCGCTGGCGGGGCACACCCACGACGACCGCTACTACACCGAGAGCGAGGTCGACACCCTGCTGGGCGGGTATGTCCCCACCACCCGCACGCTGACCGCCGGGACCTGGCTCTCCGGCGGCGGGGACCTGTCGGCCAACCGGACCCTCAGCCTGGTGCCGGGCGTGGCGGCCTGGCTCGTGGACGCTGTCGGGGCAGAACGCATCTACCTGGGCAACGCGGCGGACAGCTCGAACGGCTTCCTGCTCCGCGCCAACGCGGCCAACGGGCGCTTCGCCTACCGGAACGCTGCCAACGCGGACGTCTTCGCGGTGAGCGGCACTGGGGTCCTGACCCTGGCCGCGCAGGGGACCGCCACCACCGCCGCCACCCGGCAGGATCGGACGCTCACGGCCGGCAACGGGCTGACGGGCGGGGGCAGCCTCACCGCCAACCGGACCTTCACGCTGGGTACCCCAGGCACCGTCACCACCTCGTCGACCAACGCGGTCACGAGCACTAGCCACACCCACGCCTGGACGCAGAACACGACCTTCAACAGCATCGGGTCGTACATCTTCGGCGGGCTGGACACTAAGGACATCGACGACAACAGCACCTACTCGGGGTCATCCATCCGAGGCGGCGGGGTCCAGCACATCGGGACCCTGACCACCGCGCAGATCGGGGATGCCTACGTCGTCAAGACCGGCGGCACCCTTTCGGGCACCTGGCGAGCGATGGGCGACGTCGGGATCGCCACCACCACCACCCGTAGCCGCCTGACCCTCTTCGTAAGGATCAGCTGATGAACACCCGCAACCCTAGACGCAACCAGCACGGAACGGTGGACGTGGAGATCGAGCACCCGGAGTTCGGGTGGATCCCCTTCACCGCCTCCCCCGACGACCCCGAGCCTCACGGCCGAGAGATCTACGCCCGGCTCCTGCGAGAGGAGGCCGAGGGCAAGGGCATAGCCGCCTACGAGCCTCCGCCCCCGCCGCCCCTGGCGGAGCGTGAGGCCCTGGCGCGGATGGAGCGAGACCGACGCCTGGCCGCCACCGACTGGACCCAGCTCGAGGACGTCCCTGTGGAGACGTGGCTGATCTGGCGCACCTACCGGGGCGCGCTCCGAGCGGTCCCAGAGCAGCCGGGCTTCCCGGACGACATCACATGGCCGGAGCCCCCGACGGCAGCCGACCGAGGAGAGCGAAGTGACCCTACAGGAACGACGCGACCGACTCGCGGATGACCTCGCACAGTTGCGGGGGGTAGCGCAGCAGCTGGCCCAGCGCATGGAGCGCACGCTCGGTCAGATCCAGCTGCTGGACGACCTACTCGCTGAGCCGGGGGAGGGAGAGAGTGCCTCAGACGGAGGGGAATGAGCCCCAGGAACGTCGCCTCAACGACGTGCTGGAGCGGTTCCAGCTCCGGCTGGAAGCTCACTTTGCTACGAAGGTTGAGGTTGCCTCCCTGATGGCGACGCAGGTGAAGCAGGACCTTGAGCTGGCGAAGCTCCAGAACGAGCTGAAGCACATGAACGACACCCTGTCTCAGATCTCGAGCAACATCCGCAACGTGACCTGGGTCGTGATCGTGGCCGTGATCGGGGCCGTGCTGAAGCTGGTGGTGGTTGGATGACCCTGTGGGAGACCGCGCTCGAGCACCTCTTCAAGGCCGAGGGCGGGTACGTCAACCACCCCGACGACCCAGGGGGCGAGACGAACTTCGGGATCTCCAAGCGAAGCTATCCCCACCTCAACATCCGCGCCCTGACCAAGGCCCAGGCGGCTGAGATCTACCGGCGCGACTACTGGGAGAAGATCCCCGCCACGCTCCCGGACGGGATGCGGTGGATGGTCTTCGACGCGGCCGTCAACCACGGCGTGGGGCGAGCGTTGGAGTGGCTCGAGGTGAATCACGACCTGGTCTCCTACGCCGCGACGCGCCTCCGGTTCTACGCCGGCCTAGGGCACTTCGACACCTTCGGCCGGGGCTGGGTCCGCCGGGTGGCGAACCTGCTTGACGCCATCGGGGCCTGGTACCAGAGCGCCCCTCCCGCTCGAGCGGAGACGGTGGTCTTCAACGGCTTCGGGTCGGCACCCATCGTGATTCGGGGGGAGTTCCTCTGGCGCACGCGGGGCACGAAGATCGACATCACGCGGGCCACGCCCGCCGAGGAGTAACCATGCTTGCAGCTGTCACGTTCGCCATCAAGTACCTGCCCCTGATCGTCGCTGCGGTGACGTTCGTCCAGAACTTCGCCGACTCAAGCACCCCGGGGGAGCAGCGCAAGGCCCTGGCGGTCAAGTTTGTGACCGACACCCTGGGCAAGCTCGGGGTCCCCGTCAACGAGCGCACCGTCACTGTGATCGAGTGGTTGATCGACCTGGCCGTCATGGTCCTCAACCGCTTCGGCATCTTCGAGAGCAAGGAGGGGCCTGCCCCGGAGGTCGTGGCGGTCGCTTCCAAGGCCGCCATCGAGACTCGCGTTCCTGCTCTCACCGCTGACGAGCTCCGCATCCAGGAACTCGAAGCTGCCCTGATTCGCCGGTAAAGGAGACCCCTTGACGCTCGTCCCGCTCGACGAGATGACGCCCCCCATGTGGTACGCCGCCTGGAACGCCATGTACGACGGCTTCCTGGGCGACCACATGGGGGTCGACCCCACGCTCCTGGCTCAGAAGCCGACGCTGGAGCAGTTCTACGACAACATCATGGCCGCCCACCAGGCGGGATCGTTCGAGGCCTGGGCCATCATGAAGGGGGGCGAGTACAAGGGGCACACCCTCCTCGACAAGCGCGTCGGGGAGTGGGAGATCGCCACGGTTCTGGTGGACCCAGCCGACTGGGGCAGCGGGACCGGCGTTCGCGCCACCCTGCACGCCCTGAAGTGGGCCTTCGAGAATCTCGAGGCTGAGTGGGTCGTTGCCTTCACCCAGGGCAAGGACCCCAAGGTTGTGGAGATCCTGCATCGAGGTGGCTTCAAGCCCTTCATGCACTTCCACATCATGAACCGTGACGCTTGGGACGCCCGCTGGCGGGCAAGGAGAGATCGCTGATGGGTGTACCCGCAGCCATCCAGGGCATCGGTGCTGGCGTCCAGGCCGGCCAGGCCATCAACTCTGGCATCAAGGGCGCCAAGGCCCAGAAGCAGTACAGCCAGGACATGAACGCCCAGCGCGACATGCTGGGCAACGTCATCTCGACCGGGCAGGAGATGCTCGGCAACGTGACGGACCAGTACGGGCAGTTCCAGAACCCCAACCTGGCGAACCAGGTCCTGAACCAGGCCCAGGGCGCAGCTACCGGCGTGGCCCAGAACAGCAACGCCACCGCCAACGCGCTCGGTGACCAGGGCATCGCCGGTCAGGCGCTGTCGCTGCTTCAGGGCGGCTACCAGAACAACGTCAGCATCCCTCAGGCGGGGCAGCAGATGAGCTTCAACGCCCCCGGGATGGACCAGTTCAACTTCCAGAACCCGCAGCAGCTGGCGGACCAGTTCACCCAGAACGCCCTGTCTCAGGGGGCCAACGCCCGCACGGCGGCCCGTGAGCAGGTAGCGGCCCAGACGGGGCAGCTCCAGAGCGGGCTGAACACCCAGCTGGCCGCGCAGGGCCTGGCGCCCAATAGCGGTGCGGCTGCCGCCGCCCTGACCCAGAACGCGCTCGGTGCGGGGCAGCAGCTGGCTGGGCTCGAGCGCGGGATCGCCGACATGACGGGCAACGCTGCCCTGCAGGGCGCCCAGCTCGACGCGAACAACCTCATGCAGATGACCGGGATGGGCTCCCAGTACAACCTGGGCATGAACCAGCTGGGGCAGCAGTCGGCGCTCAACGCCTTCAACGCGAACCTCGGCGCCCAGGGCCAGCAGTTCGGACAGCAGCTCGCCGGTCAGCAGCTCCAGGCTGGGATCGACCAGTCGGCCGCCAACTACGGGCTGGGCGCGGCGCAGGGCATGGCCGGGCTCCAGGGCATGCAGAACGACGTCACCCTCCAGCAGGGGGCGCTCCGCAACGCGGCCTACACCGAGCCGCTCGGCATCATGCAAGGCATCTACCAGCAGAACTACCTCAACCCGCAGCTCCAGGGCCTCGGGCAGATCGGCCAGATCGCCAGCGGCCTGATGGGCCAGGGGATCGGCGGGCTCGACCAGCTCCTGGGCCGCCAGGCCGAGGGCGTCAAGGCGGCAGGCTCCGGCAAGGGGGCCGCTACCGGCGGCGCCATCAGCGGGGCCCAGAACACCGCCGACGCCTGGCAGAAGCAACCGGCCGGGGGGAACCTGACCAAGCCGTTCTCGGCCTCTAGCACGGTCGGGGTCGGCGGCATCACCCGGAGCAGCTGATGGCCCTCTTCGCAGGCTCGGCCGCCCAGGCCACCAACGACTCGCTCCTGCAGTGGCGCCAGCTGTGGCAGCAGCAGGACGCGACCAACAAGCAGTACGACCTCGCGCAGCAGCAGATGACCTTCCAGGCCCAGCAGCAGAAGGACGCTCAGGCGTTCCAGGAGCGGCTGGCCAAGGCCCAGGAAGCGTTCCAGCTGGGGGTCCTCGACCGTAACGAGCTCTTCGAGGTCTCGAAGATCGCCCTCGACCAGATGGCGAACATGACCCCGGAGCAGCAGTGGGCCCAGGTCGAGGCCCTGCAGGGGCTGGGGAGCCCGCTCCTGAGCGTGGCGCAGAACAGCGTCCGCACCTCGCTCTTCGACAACTTCTCCGACGCGGTCAACCTGGTCGACAGCGTCTTCACGGCCCCCATCGGGACCGCCTTCAACCCCGCCTTCGTGGGCCTGGCCGCTGACGCGGTCATCGCCCGCTCGGGGATGCAGGGGGAAGAGGCGGAGGCGTTCCGCAACCAGCTGGACGAGGCCCTGGCCGCTCGCGGCGGGGACGCGGAGGAGTGGAACGCCCTGCAGTGGGATTCCGCTCGCACCTCGCTCAGCCAGGCCCGCGCCAACGTCGACCAGACGGTGGCCCAGACCACGCAGATCGACGCGCAGACGGCGCAGATCTTCCAGAACACCCAGTTCGACGCGGACAAGCACGGGTTCATCGTCGACAGCCTGGAGCTGCAGAACCGGCTCCTCACGCTCGAAGGCAACCAGCTCGAGCTGGTGAACGGCAACCTGCCGGCCCAGTTCTCCGCCGAGCTGCGGAACCTGGAGGCCCGCACCCGAGAGCTCGACAACGGGGCGGAGCTCTTCAACCGGACGCTCGAGCACCAGGTCCGCACGTTCGCGGCCCAGACGGGCATCGCCGAGGAGGAGCTTCGCCACACGCTTGCCACCGGCCTCACCCGCGACGCTATCGTCCAAGGGGACCTCGACTACCTCCGGGCCACCATCGACTACGTCGGGGCCCAGGAGGCCGAGTCCATCGCCCGGGCCGAGGGGCTGAACGTCAGCACCGACGCGGCTCGGCTCGACATGACCAACACCCGGGTCGCCATGGTCACCCAGCTCGTCGAGCTTGGGCGCGGTGACCTGCTGGCGCAGGTAGGCGGGGAGCTCTTCGCCGGTCTCGGGATTCCCGAGGACGCGCAGGGCGAGCTGCTGGCCTCCCTCCGGGAGACGGCCGACAGCCGGCTCTCGAGCGCCGAGAAGATCGAGAAGGCCAACGTGCAGGTGGCCCTGGCCGAGGCCCGGCACGCTACCTGGCAGGCCGCCACGGCAGAGGAACAGCGCCGGTTCGATAACGACATCGCCACCCAGCGCCTGGCGCTGGAGCAGCAGGGGATGGCCCTGGAGGAGCAACGCCTGCAAGGCTACCTCAACAGCCTCAACGCCCCGGCGCCCGGCTCCGTCTCGATCCCCACCTCCGACATCCACAACGCTGTGAAGAACGGGATCGGGATCAGCGTGGGGGACCTCAACTCCGCCACCTCCAACTACAACGGCTGGGTCCAGGCGGACCAGACCATGATGGGGATGGTCGCGGCCAACCCCGACGGTACCTTCGAGGTCCGGGACCGGGAGGGGCTCGCGGCCCTGGCGCAACAGTACGGGATCGACGCCTCCCTGATGGACCCGCAGGAGACGGCACGTGCTCTCCAGACCTTGATCACGGTGGAGCGGAACACCACCCGCTCTCGCGCCGAGGCGGACACCCTGGCCTACGCCCGGGCGTTCATCCAGGAGTCGGGCCGGATCCCCACCGCCGGGGAGCTCGGCTTCGAGACCGGCGACCCGATCTACACCGCCGCCATCCAGCGCATCCCGGGGCTGACCCTGCTCCCGGACGCCTCGGACGCGGTGACCCTGGACCTGGAGAACCTGGCCGCCACGCTGTCCCCCAGCATCGGCGAGGACGGGATCCTGTTCGGGGGCGCGTCGGCGGTCTACGAGGACCTGCTGGCGACGCATGGCGAGACGGCGCTGGAGGCGGCCGGCATCTTCGACGCCTCGGCGGTCCTGCCGATCCTGCAGCGGGCCAGCGCCGAGTACCAGCAGGACTTCAACCTGGCCACGGCGGCGGCCGAGTCCCTCGGCGCCATCACCGGGCAGACCTGGAACCTCGAGAACGCCGACGAGCGCATGAACCTCGAGCAGACGATGGCCTCGTACGAGAACACGGCCGAGACCTTCATCGGCATGCTCGACGAGCTCCCTACCCGGACCCAGGACTTCTTCAACGGGTTCGTTGGGGGCTGGCAGCCCAGCCACGAGGAGGCGCAGTACGTCCTGAACGTCTCCCGCACCCTGGGGATCCCCCTCGCTGGGCTACTCGAGCGCGGGCTGGTCAACCAGGCAGGCAACATCACCGACCGTGCCGGCTTCCGCCAGCTCCTCCTGAGCTTCCAGGGCACCCTGGCGGACCAGAGGATCGCAGTGCAGTCCATCGACGGGCTGCTGAGAGAGAGGTGAGATGTCCGACTTCTTCAGCGTGTACGGGGCCCAGCCTGTAAGGGGCCCGGCTACCCCCACTGCCCCCACGCGCTTCTCGGACGTCTCGTTTGAGCCCGAGTACGAGCGGAACTTCCTGGAGCGCGTCTTCGCGCCCTTCGAGGCACCGCAGCAGGGGCTCTTCGCGCTGACCCAGGGGGTGGCGTCCGACGGCTTCCAGCCGATGGACCTGATGGACTCCCTGGGTCACGCGGCCCGGTACTTCAACCCCTGGTCGAACGAGAAGCCCATCGAGGCCGACGAGATCCGCCGCACCTTCCTCGGGGAGCAGGCGGAGCAGGCCGGGTGGGCGAAGTTCGGGACCAACCTGGCGATCAGCCTGCTCTACGACCCGCTGCTCTTCACCGGCCTGACCAAGGGCCTGGCGAAGCTGGGCACGGGCGGGGCCGGGGTAGCCCGGGCGATCAACCTGGTCGCCAACCCGGCTGAGGAGCTGATCTCCGCCACGAAGTTCGTCGCCAAGGACGTGATCGGGGCCCAGATCCACCGCCTCGGGCGGGAGGTCATGGGCCCCACGAAGTGGGACTTCTGGTCCACCCGGATCGCGCAGTACACGACCAACCGCTTCGCCGGGGTCCCCGAGGAGCTGGTCCAGAAGCTGGGCCGCTTCGAGCAGGACGTCACCCGGTGGCGGATGGAAGGGTTCGCGGTCATGAAGAAGGCCGAGAAGCTGCGCGGCCCCCGGGCCCAAGAGCTCTTGGCTGAGGCGCTCGAGACCGAGGCCGTCTACCTGAACCGCGCTGGCCGTACGCTGGAGCCGGCGCAGGAGCTTGCGGCGGACGCCTTCACGAAGAAGCTGGCCGCCGAGGGGATCAGCGAGGACCTGTTCTACTCGGTCTACGACCGTGCGCGTCGGCTCGACGACGAGATCGGCAAGGGCCTGTACGGGGCCGGGCTGATCGACGCGACCGACATGGAGACCTACCAGGGGACCCACCTGCGTCGCATCTTCGCGGCGTTCGAGAAGCCCCTGGACTACATCGACCGGATGGAGGCGCTGATCGTCTCCAAGCCGGATCTCGCCAAGGACGTGACCCGGGTCAGCTTCAAGGCCCTGAAGCAGAACCTCGACCAGTTCGCTGACGAGGTGGCCGGGGCCGGGTTCCGGGCCGTCCGCCCCACCGACCGGGCCGGGCGCGCTGCGTTCCGTGGCACGGTGAACGCCAGCCCCTACTTCAACCCGCAGGCCCGCAACGCCTTCGACACCGAGACCTTCTCGAAGGACCTGATCGACTGGCTGGGCCAGAACCCGGACAAGACCGCCTCCGACGTCTTCGAGCACGTCCAGACCAACATGCTGGGCGGCATCGAGATGGACGGCAAGTTCTGGGAGAAGATCGGCAACCACCTCTCGGGCGCCGAGTACACCCAGCTGGGGCTGGAGAGCTACCGGAACAAGCTCCTGGACATGGCGCACGGGCACGGCACCACCTGGCGTGCGATCCAGGAGCGGGCGGAGATTGTCTCCAAGCGGGAGAACATCCGCCCCGAGATCGCTGACGCGCTCGGCGAGATCCTCACCGCCGCCCCCCGGGTGGCTTCGGAGGCGGCCGACGCTGGCCGGCTGCTTGAGACGCGCAAGTTCCTCGACGACCTGGCGGGCGTCCGGCGCATCGGCCCGGAGGCTGGGGAGCTGATCGAGCGGGCCAAGTCCATCATCACCCGGGGCGACAAGCTCCCGGACCAGCTGATGACCGACATCGAGCGGGCCGTCGGTCGGCCGCTGAAGCCCACCGAGATCGCTGAGCTGGGCGCCGGGTCGATCATCGAGCAGGTCGACAACACGATCTCCTCGGCTACCCGCACCGCCAAGCACACGATGCAAGTCCCGGCGAACCCCACCTACGGGGAGATGGCCGGGCGGTACGTTGAGCCTGGCACCTACCTGACCCTCCGCCGGCTCGAGGGCGTTGGCGATGTGGCCAACCCCACGACCAACATGGCGAACAAGACCATGGACCTGATCCGGGACGCGACCGGGCACTTCAAGGTCATGAAGGTCATCATGGACCCGACCGCCCAGTTCCGCAACATGCTGGGCAACATGGTCCTGATGGACCTGCAGGGCACGAACCCCCTCCGGGTCGACAAGCTGATCAAGTCGGGCCGGGAGATCCAGCGGTTCATGACCACCGGGGACCTGGGCCCGTACATGAAGCTCGCCGAGGAGGCGGGGCTGTCGCTGTTCCAGCACACCTTCTCCCGGCAGGAGCTGATCGACTTCGCGCAGACGATCTCCAAGGCCCCCGTGGACCGCAGGTCCTGGCAGGGGTTCTTCACCGGGGTCTTCGAGGCGATGAACGGCGTCTACCGGGGCACCGCCCAGGCGGGCATGAAGGCGTTCGAGTTCTCGGAGCAGACCTTCAAGCTCGACGTGTTCATCGACCAGTACGAGAAGCTGGCCTCCGGCGTGGCGCGTGCCGGCCGGACGCTGACCCCTGAGCTGCGGGTCGACCTGGCCAAGCAGGCCGGGGCGCTGGCAGAGCAGGCGCTCTTCAACTACGCGGACGTCCCCTACCTGGTGGACTTCGCTCGCAAGTACGGGGTGGTGCCGTTCGCCACGTTCCCGTTCAAGGCAGTCCCGTACGTCGCGGAGACCCTGCACCGTAACCCCCACCGGGTGCTGAAGTACCACCGCACCGTGGAGGAGGCGAACGAGTCCGGCCCCTGGTCGCCCGCTGAGGGCCCCGAGGGCGTGGCTCGAGAGGTGGCGGCCCTGCCTCGGCACCTGCGGGACAACCTGGTCCTGCGCCTGCCGGGCGCGGACGCTGCGGGTCGGGCGCAGTACATCGACCTGGCGTACTTCCTGCCCTGGTACGTCCTGCAGGACCTGAAGGAGCAGGCGGGCGATCCCATCGCGTCCTTCTTCGGGAGCGGTGCGGCGGGTACCCCGGCCACCGAGGGCCTGCGGGGCGGGATGCTGACCCCTCCGGCGATGGCGCTGATCGACGCGCTCCGTCGGAACGAAGACAGCCTGGGGCGCCCCATCGTGCAGCAGGGGATGTCGTCGGGTGAGGCGGCCCTGCAGTGGGGCAAGTTCCTCACCGAGTTCTGGCTCCCCCCGTCGGCGCTGGGCGGTTCCCGCTCGGACGCTGTCGGTCGGGCGCTACAGGCCGCCGCTCGTACGGACGCCGAGCCGCAGGACTGGCAGGAGAACCTGGGCCGAGCTCTTCGGCTCGGGGCGAACCAGGACCGGGTGCTCCCCGCCCCGGGCATGCTCCCCCAGGGCCAGGCGCAGGTGTCCAGCGACCCGATCTTGGGCTCGATCCTGGGCCTGCTGACGGGCGGGACCTCGGCCTCCGACCCGACCCAGGCACGCCAGCAGGAGGTGGCGGCCTTCCGGGGCTCGGCCACCGACGTGGCGCGGCAGATGGCCTCGATCCGCTCCAGCCCGAGCCTGTCGGTGGAAGAGAAGCGGAAGCGCATCGCTCGCCTGCGGGCGCAGCTGATGGAGATGCAGGAAGAGACCCGGTCCACGCTCGGCCGGATGTAAACGAAAAACGCCCCCCTCCCGGCCACCGATCTGGTGGTCTGGGAGGGGGGCGTTTGTCGTTCAAGGGGTGGCGAGGTCGATGTTGGGGATGATGGTCGTGGGGCGGAAGATGACCCGGTAGCGGTAGACCCCTACCTCAGCGGCGTCGAGCTGCTCCACGAAGTAGGTGACGTTGTCGCTCAGGCCGAGGAAGTGCTTCTTGTAGCCGGAGGAGCTGGTCTTGCAGGTCACCTCGAGCTGGGCGTCGGCCGCGTCGGCCTCGATGGAGCACAGGCCCTCGATGGAGAGCAGGTACTGGTCGGTGATGCCGTTGAAGAAGACGATCCGGCGCTCGATCTCGAACTGCTCGGCCGCACGCGAGACGTTGTAGGAGGCCATCGTGGCCTCGGTCTCGCAGGCGGTCAGCAGCACGACGGCTGCCAGGGTCAGGGCGATCAGGGCTCGCTTCATGGAACCTCCGGGGTTCTGGGAATGGGGAGGGGGTGGGCTAGTACAGCCGACCCCCTCGTGGAAGAGCTCAGGTTGAGGACCCCTGGACTTGGGTGGGATTCCAGAGCTCCGTCACCAGCCACCCCTTGGCGTTGCGGAAGAGCCTCGAGGTGTCATGCGTGGCGGGGGCCGCCCCACCCCCAGACGGGCGCCTGAGGTGAGCGTCGAAGGCGGCCGGGCTGCCGAAGATCTCGTCGCACTTGGCGCAGACGCAGACGTTGAGCCCGGTCCAGCTCAGGGTGCGCCCGTCCCGGGTGCGGTGGGTGAAGGGCTCAGCGGCCACGGCGGAACCTCTCCACCGCTCGACGGAGTCGCCAGGTGAAGACCGCCCGGATCCACCAGGCCTCGATCTCGCAGAGGGCCCGAAGGTAGAAGACCATCGCGCGTTCGTAGAGGGTCATGCCCAGCTCACCTCGCAGGCTCCCCCTGCGCAGGCTGCCTCGCCGGCCAGGGTGGTGTAGTCCGAGGTCTCGTCGATCTCGGTCACGTCGATGTCGGTGAACTGGATCGCCAGCAGGTCGTAGGTGTCAGCGTCGATCTCCTGGAAGGGGGCCTGGGTGTAGGTCCCCCCGTCGTACGGGAGCAGCGCGATCCCGGAGTAGAGCTCCCGGTTGCGCCACATCCACTGCCGGACCTGCTCCCACTCCTCGGGGCGCACGCTGACCGTGGCCGAGACGTTGTTCCGGTTGGGGCCGGAGCGGTGCCCGGGCAAGATCCAGTCCCGTGTGACGTGTGCTACCCGGTCGAGCAGGGTGAGCGCGGTCTCGTCGTCCCGCGTGACGGCGCCCTCGGGGGCCCGGGTCGGGACCGAGAGGACCAGCGTGTTGGGGTCACCGACCGCGTCCTCGAGCGGGAAGGGGAAGGCCGGGTCGTGCTCGGGGCGGTACGGCAGCTTGCGGAGCAGGTACTGGGCGACCGCCTCCGTCTTGTGAAAGCGGGTGCGGCGGATGTAGTAGGGCGCGTGCCAGGCGTGGATCCCTGAGCTGGAGCCCACGACCAGGCTGGCGGTGCCCTCGGGCTTGATGGTGGTGACCCGCGCCGCCGGCCGGATGCCGAGCAGCTGCGAGGCCAGGGCGTTGGCCTGACGTGCCTTGTCGGCCGCCCGGGCCAGGTCCAGGCCGTCGATCTTGCCGCTGGCGATCCCCGTCATGCTGACCCCGACCAGACGCTCCCGCTCGGTGGTCTCCTTCCAGCCCGGGTCAAGGAAGTGGAAGTCGGTGAAGGTGGCCTGCACCGTGCCGATGATGGCCGCCGACCACGCCCGCCAGTCCAGGTCCTCCTGGCCGGTAACGTCGCTGACGTTGATCGTCGTCAGGTTGCAGAACTGCATGTCGTGCAGGGCGATCTCCGCGCAGGGGTTCGTGCCCATCTCGCGGTCGTTCGTCCAGAAGATCCCGGGCTCGCCGGAGCCGCTGGTCGACAGCGCCGTGAAGACGGAGTCGAACAGGTGGTCGTCCTCGCCCCGGAGCAGGACCGCGCTGTTGTTCGCCAGCGCACGCTGGTCTTCGAGGTCCCACCAGCGCCCGCTCTTGGCGTGGAGCATCTCCTGGTCGTCCGGGCTGAAGAGCGCGATCATCGCCGAGCGGCGGATGCCACCCGAGACGACCGCGTCGGCCAGGAAGCAGGCGATGTCGTGGACGTCGATGGGGCGGAGCGCCGGGTCGGGGTGGGCGAGGCGCATCTCGAGGATCGAGCGGGTGTGCTCGAGCGCCTCACGCAGCTTGGCGGGGCCGGGGGCCTTGCCTCCGCTGGTCTTCAGGACCGTGCCGGCGGGCCGGACCTCGGAGAAGTCGAAGCGAGGGAGCGGGGCCCCGAAGAAGTACGCCTTGACCAGGGTGTCGACCGCCAGGGCCCAGCCGATGACGCTGTCCTGGACCAGGTACTTGCGCTCAGGGCCAGGCGGGCGGAGCACCGGCAGCTGGCCGACGTGGTGTCGCTGCACGCTGTACCCGATCCCCGACCCGCCCAGGAGCAGGAACATCAGCTCCTTGAAGAAGGCCGGGCGTCGGGCGTGCATGAAGCCGCAGTTGTAGATCCGGTTGTTGTCCCTGAAGATGGGCTCCCCAGCGAACTGGAGAGCCCTCATGGCGGGGAGGATTTCCCGCCGCAGGACGCGACGGAAGGCGTACTTCAGCTCGTGCAGGAGGACGTCAGTGTTGCCGTGGGGGAGAGAAAGGTAGTCGATCTGGTCGACGAGCATCTGGTAGTCACGGGCGACCACCTCCTCGAAGGTCTCCCGGCGACCGAGCTCCCCCCACCAGCGAGCGTACTTGCCGAAGGCGATCAGGGAGGACAGGACGCGAGCGGGGGTATCCATCACTCCTCGTCGGCGTCCTCAGGCTCCTCCGGCCCGCGCAGGCCCAGCTGCCGGGCGATGATGTCGGCGATCAGCTCGACCCGGGAGCGGAAGATGGCGACGTACTCGAGGAGCGCGTCGGGGTCCTGCGACAGCGGGGTGAGCGCGAAGAAGGCGGTCAGCTGGGCATCGCTCGCACGCTCGATGAAGCTGAGCGCCTGGAAGGTGGTGTGGGAGATGTCTTCGACGTCGAGCACTTCGGGGATCTGCATCAGAAAGCTCCTTCGGAGAAGAACACTTGAGTGGGACGCCCGGCGCCCACTCCGGCCAGACGCCCGATCAGGACCTCGCCCTGCTCGTGCAGGGTCTTGAGTGCGGTGCGGACCTGGTACTCGGACAGCCCCGTGCGGGCGACCAGGGTCTCGACGGTGTAGAAGAGCTTGGAGTCGTAGATCAGGTCCCCGACGATGTCAAAGGGCGGCTTGGTCGTGACGGTATCGGCCATGGTGGTGCTCCTACTGGGAGTCGCGCAAGGGGGTACGGACGGCATCGCTGACGCGCGTGATCACGATGTACGTCGGGCCGGCGGCCAGGAAGAAGATCAGCGTGGCGGCCATGACCCAGGCGGGGGCGTTGAAGAAGGCGGCCACGCCCCCGATGAAGATGGCGAAGAAGGAGATGCCGACGAGGGGGGTCATCGGTACGCTTCGTGCTCCGTCATCACCTGGTGGCACACCGGGCACTGGAACATGACCGCGTTGTAGCCCAGGTCCTGTGTCGAGCCGATCTGCCGGAGCGGGATCCCGACCTCCTCAAGATCGGCGCATGTCTTGAGGGGGACGTACCCGCAGCGGTGTCGGAGGGGGGTCCTACGGAGAGACATCTCCCACCGGATCCCGAGGGCCTTGGGGGTGGGCTCCGCCAGCGGCATTTGGATCTGGGCCTTCTTCGCTGGGAGGAAGCTCGGCTCGTAGGAATCCGAGTGCAGCAGCTTTGGTAGTGAAGACGATTTCTTCCTCAACCTCGCCCTGTACTGGTTCCACACGCTCGACGACGTAGCCCCCGATGGCGGCGCGGATGGAGAACACACGTCAGGCCTTGACGATGCGGGACTTGAGGTTGTTGACCTCGATCAGCAGCCCCTTCACCGCCCACGGGGGGAGGATCTTGAACTCGTGGGGCTCTTTGCCGGCCACCTGGACGGGGCTGGTGACCATCCGCTGGGCGTTGCGGAGGATGCGGTCGCGGAACTCCTCGGCGGACAGGGTCCACTCGGCGATCTCCTCCAGGGCCCCGGCCAGGCGGTCGTCGTCCTGGTGATAGACCTCGTGCGCCCGGGCGGTGGCGTCGGCCCGCTCTTCCGCCTCGACCTCGGAGCGGACGATGCGGACCTGCTGGGAGCCCACCTCACGCCCGTTGACGTAGAGCAAGGTGAGGGTGACGTCCTCCCAGTCGGCGAGGGGGGTGGGATCGGGGGTGTCGTTCACTGGGTGGCTCCCTTGGGGCGCGGATCGAAGGGGTGCTTGATGTAGGTCCCGATGGCGGTGAGGTAGATCATGACCCCCTCGGCGGGGGTCCCGGGGTCGATGCGGGACCCGGAGATGGCCAGGACGTCGAGGTGGTAGTCCAGCTCCTCGGTGCTGAGGGGCCCGTGGTACAGGAGGGGGACGACCTCGCAGCACTCCGGGCGCTGCTCGCCCCAGCGCTGGACGTTGAAGAGCGCGAAGCGGCGGTCCTGCATGTGGTAGGAGCGCTGGATGCCACGCCCGTACCATTCCCCGAAGTGGTAGCCCGGGCCGAGGGCGCGGAGCTCGGTGGCGTTCTCCTGGACCCAGGCGGCGAAGCCGAAGTTGTCGTCCCCCGGCACGATGACCCGGGTGCGGGACTGGGCGGAGACCTCGCCGTCCTCGGTGATGACCACGCAGGCGTTGGTCCCGTCGATCTTCTCGGTCACCACCATGTTGACCTTGGCCAGGCGGGGGATCTTCCCGAAGCTCTGGAAGGGGGCGCTCACGCACGCACCCCGAAGGCGGTCAGGAGCTGGGCGGCGGCGCGTCGGGCCCGGCGGATGGGGCTGTTCCGGTTGAAGCGGCGCGGCTCCTTCGAGATCCAGTCGCGGGGGACGAGGCGCTCGTGCCCGTCCGTGTGGCGAACCAGGACCTTGGCGGGCTCGGTGTCGGTGGCGGGGCGGGTGGCGAGGATGCGGACGGACTGGGGGCGTCCCTCCCCCACCAGGTAGTGGGCCCCCTGCGAGAACAGGCGACCTCGGTAGGCGTTGTCGTTTCGGTTCATGCGGCTCCCTTCTCGGCCTCGCAGAAGTCGATGACCTCCTGCAGGGTGATCTCGTAGTCGGATTGGTAGACCAGCTCAATGACCTTGTCGGCCAGGTCCTCGACCCCGTCGGCGTATGCACGCTCCAGGTCAGCGAGGGAGAAGGAGGTGGCCGAAGCCACCTCCACGATGTCGTCAGGCATCAGGGTCCTCTTCGGGCATGAGGGTCTTCATGCCTCGGGCGAGCTCGTTCCAGATGGCGGCCACCTCTCCGCCGGCCGCAGCGTAGCCGGCCATGTCGACGTAGCTGTCGTGGTGGAACGGGTTGTGGGCGAGACGGCCCAGCTTCACGCAGAACATGAGCGGGGTCACGTCGTAGGCCATGAGCGGGATCTCGACGTTGAAGCGGCGCTTCAGGTAGGCCCGCATCAGCTCGGCGATGACCAGGAAGTTGTCCTCCGGGTCCCCGTAGTTGCTGTTGCGGTCCTTGTGGACGTAGCCCTTGGCCTCGTCCAGGATCGAGGCGCGTGTGACCTCAGAGTCCGATGGCACGGCGCACCTCCAGCTTGGCCCTGTGGGCCCCGTCCAGGTACGCCTCGCCTCGGGCATGCAGGAGGGCGGTGCGGATGGCGTAGGTCAGGCGTTCGACGCGCACGACCCCCGCCGGGGTGCCCTCGATGATCGAGAGCACCTCGGTGAGGAGGGGCATGACGCCCCCGTCGCTGCGGGTCAGGTCGTCGAGCTTGCCCTCGCTGGCCGCGCTCTCCCGGGTCGGCGCCTCAGTCGCGGCCGAGGGCATCGAGCACGTCCCGCTTGGCCTGAGCGTAGCCGTCGTCGTAGCCCTGGCTCCAGGCGCCCGTGGCGAGAGCCTCGAGCGTGCCCCGGCGAATGGCGGTTCGGGTGGGGTTCGGGTGCCAGGCGTCGGAGGCGTTCACCTCGCGCAGGGCCTGCTCCACCCCCTCCCGGGCCTTGGTGGCCGGGGAGGAGGGGAGGTTGCCGTAGAGGACGGAAGGGTCGAACTCGTAGCCGATGCCGAACATCTGGTGCTTCACAGCGGGGTGTCCTCCTGCGCGGCGAGGAGGTCGACGCGCGAGATCGGGTAGTACCAGGGGGCGACGATCTTCTTGTAGGTCTTCTTCTCCTTCTCGTCTTCCTGCTCGCCGATCTGGACGATCAGCTGGGCGCCGACCAGGTCCGGCGGGTTGATCTCGACGACCGGGTTGGCGGCCATCTGCTCGTGGGTGAAGTCGTTGATCGCCATCCAGAAGGCCTTGACCTTCGAGGGGAACGACTCCGGGAGCCAGTCCTTCAGGGTCGCGCTGCCGACGGACGGGTGGTAGAGCTGGAGCTCCAGGACCAGCATCGCCCCGCCCTTCTTCGAGATGTCCGCCTTGACGGACGTGACGGTGGCCTCGGTGGGCCCGAGGGGGAAGTCCCCGATGAAGGACTCGGCCTTGCTGGTGTCGACGACGAACGATGCCATGTAGATCTCCTAGGTCAGGCGCGGGGCGCCGGGCGAGGGGCTTGGGGACGCGGGGCGGGACGGGTGGGTGCGGCCGGAGCGGTGCCTCCCTTCAACTTCTCCAGCAGCTCGATCATGGTGGGGTTGGCCAGGGACCCGAACCCGTGGCGGTCCTTGCCCTGGTGCCGGACGCGGTGCGAGAAGTCCAGGACGCGCTTGGTCGTGACGCCCTGGACGGTGAGGTCGAGGAACCCGATGTCGTCGAAGAGGCCCGAGACCAGGGACCAGACGGCGGGGCTGACGTCCGGGCGGACGATCTCCCGCTTCAGCACCTCGTCCTCGGTGGCCTTCAGGCGGGCCGTGAAGACGGTCACCAGCTGGGCCTGCCGGGCCTTGTGGACGATGCTGTAGAGGCTGTCCTTCAGGGCCCCGTAGGACTGCCGGGGGTCGGGGGCGGCGTGCAGGGACAGGAACTTCTGCTGGAACTCGGTGAGCGAGTCGAGCGCGAAGAGGCTGTACCCGTCGCTGTTCTTCGTGCGGATCAGGTAGTCGAGCGTGCCCTCGACACGCTGCACGACCTCCTGGGCGGTGGTGCAGTCGTCGAACCCGATGATGTGCAGGTTCTCGAGCTTGGCCGAGGTCGGCTGCTCCAGGAACCAGCGGGACTGGTAGGTGACCGAGCCCCCCTCGGTGTCGAGGATCAGGGCCTTGTCGTCGGGACCGACGCTGCCCAGGAAGGCGGTCTTGCCGGCGCCGGCCACGCCCCCGAGCAGGATGTTCGGGTACTGGGGCAGGGCGGCGGGGGTGGAGATCGGGAGCGGGCTCTTCGGGATCATGCGGTCTCCTCGGTGCCCTCGTAGGGCATGATGTAGGTGTCGTAGTCGTCGACGATGCCGGTCTCCCAGTCCGTGTAGGTCTCGACGTGGACAGTGTAGAGCTGGCCGACGACCAGCCCGCCCTCGGGCAGGTGGATGGCGGCGTCCGTCCCCGCCTCGGCGATGTCGTCGAAGATGGGGTCCCACTCGGGCTCGGGGCTGACGCGCTCCAAGGTCACCCCGGTGATGAAGTCGGTCCCGTCCCCGCTGCCCCAGGCATCCAGGCAGGGGATCGCCCGGTAGATGTGGGGCCCCCGGTAGCGGGAGGGCTCGGCGGCTGCGGGCTCCAGGTTGAACGCGGTCGGGGGCATCAGTCCTCCTGGCTGAAGCGGTCGACCTTGTCCTGGTCGACGGTGTACTCGGTGGCGCGGAGGTGGTCGGAGTCGGCCCCGATCAGCTCGGCGTGGCAGATGTTCTTGAAGCCGCAGTCGTTGCAGCCCCAGTGCGGCTGCCGGACGATGGACTCCTGGTCGCGCAGGTAGATGGCCCGCTGCACCTCCTCGATCAGCAGGGCGCTCTCCTCGGGGGTGACGTAGACCAGCTTGGACTCCCACCGCTTCGGGTAGAAGAAGTTGAACATCGTCCCCAGCGGGCGGGTGCCGGTGATGGCCTCGATGGCCGAGGCGTAGAGCCGGGTCTGGTAGTCGAAGAGGAACTGCCCCAGCGACCAGGCGCGGCTGGCGGTCTTGTGCTCGACGAGCCAGCTCCCCGCCGTGGTGTCGAGCACCGCGTCGATGAAGCCGTAGAGCAAGACCGGGACCCCGTTGCTGTTGACCAGCCCGATGTCGGCGTAGAAGGCCTGCTCGACCATCGGCACCCCGGTGATGTCGGAGGGGTCGAGCTCCTTCAGGTACCCGGCCACGACCGCGTCGATCTCCAGGCGGTCGGGCTCCCCCACCACGGAGGAGGGGTCCCCGGCCTCCCGGGCCAGGGCCATCGCAGCCAGGGCCCGGGCACCGAGGCCCCCGAACTCCGGCCGAGGGCCCTTCCTCCCAGACCCCCGGGACTTGAGGTCTGAATACAGGGCCTCCATGACGGCGTGGAGGTAGCGCCCCTTCCCGAAGTAGCCGGGGGTGGAGACGGGCTTCAGCCCCTGGCGGTAGGCGTAGTCGTGCTTCTTCGTGCAGCGGAGCAGGTCCCGGAGCTCGGTGACGCTGATCCGGGGGTACTCCTCCGGGCTGTCCACGTTCGAGATGTAGGCGTCGGGGTCACGAGGCATCGGCCACCTCCTCGGCCGACGCGTCGAGGTCCCGGAGCGCGGCCTCCGCCTGACCGACCACGGCAGCGAGCCGGAGCAGGGCAGGCAGCGTGCCCTGGGAGAAGAACAGGGTGGCGTCCCCGATGCTGACAGCGACGAAGTTGCCGAAGATCTCGAGCCGGGGCTCGCTGTCAGCGCGGACGTGCAGGTTGACGGTCAGACGTTCCATGCAGGGCCTCCTTCAGGATGCGGGTACGCTCGGCGGCGTACTGCTCGGGGGTGGGGCGGGACTCGGCCAGGGCGTGGAGCAGCTTGGCCACGGGGGCGGGGTAGGGGGGCATCAGCCGGCCCGGAAGTCGGCGAGAAGCACGCCGCGCTTGGCGCGAGGGGCCGCGTAACCGACGAGCGTACACGAGGCGATTGCCCCGGGGGTGGTGACCCAGTAGCTCACCGCATCGGAACGCTCGTTCCCGTCGGGGTGGAAGCCCAGGGCATCCTTCAGGGAGCGAGCCACCACCACGAACCCGGCGTATT
>Ga0210043_1000331_pt1 | contig 49930 bp, 37 predicted proteins | sample CryGeymet201501t_FD_183990 | JGI IMG/M metagenome (GOLD analysis project Ga0210043, IMG submission 183990) | Groundwater microbial communities from Crystal Geyser aquifers in Utah, USA - Crystal Geyser metaG 2015-01t (SPAdes) (version 2) | ecosystem: Environmental > Aquatic > Deep subsurface >... | reverse complement strand
TTGTCTTACCCGATCCTGAGTATCCACAGGTTAAGATGATTCGCCCATTTTCTCTTACGGTAAATGATTGGGCTAGATTCAAATAATCTTGAAATAGATCCTGCTCATTCTTTTGTTCATATTCAGAGAGATGATTTTGATTACTTCGTATACAGGCAACTTTTGCTCGCACCATGGCTCTGTAAGTCAGATAATAAGGAAGACAACCTAATCCTTCATAGTCGCCCGTTTCTTCTAAGTAAAGATTAAGAAGTCTCCAAGCAAGATCTTCTTTCTTACGTTCCATAAGATCCATAACGACAAATGCAACCTCAGAGATTACATCAATGAAACGAAATCTTTCATTGAATTCAATGCCATCAAAAAATAGAATCTCTTCATCGACCCAAGCCATATTGCCTAGATGCAAATCTCCGTGGCACTCCCGAACAAAACTATTGGACTTACGTGCCATTAAGTATGATTTTTTATTTTCAAATTCTTTCTTGGTCCATATTGATAATTGCTTGAGTAAGCTTGTATCTTTATTTTGTGTTAGGATTGATTTAAAATTGTCTATGGTCGACGAAAGTATATATTCTGCAGAACCAAGTTCGCTCCTTAGCTCTACTACCGGAGAGCTCTTATGTAGGGAAGCTAAGTTCTTTGCAATTGAATCAATCATTTTACTTTCAAGATGATTCTCTTCTGAAATCAAATCTAATGTTTGATTAGGTGGAAACTGTTTCATGCGAACTGCATATTCAAGTATTTTGCCATCTCCACAAAACTTAGGATGCTCGATCGAACCTGTTATGGCAACAACATCCAGATAGATTTGAGCAGCCCATCTTTGGTTCAGACGAATTTCCTCTTCACAATAAAATTTTCGCTTGCTCAAGGAACTAAAATCCAAAAAACCAAGATTCACTGGCTTTTTAATTTTATAAGCAAATTCACCAGTAAGAATGATCCAGGAAATATGAGTTTCTCGAATCTCAATTTTACTGGTTGTGTGAGGGAAGCAATCTGATGGAAAATTATATTTGTTTAGAAATTTCTCAAAAATGGAAGAAAATCCTGAATCTAAGTTTTGATCTTTCTTCATTAAATCTTAGACTTCAGAGCAATCAAGGAATAAGAATATTAACTCTTCTGTAAAAGTTATAAATTATTTGTTCAAACTGTACTGCTTATAAAATATTTACTTGCGTAGATATGTAATTTTTAGTTAGATTGGGTATTCTAGATTTTTTATAGAACTTGAATATTTCTTTTTAATTATTAGTTTGATCAATAAGAAAATAAAATGAGGTGTTAACAGTGAATATAGTTGGATGGTTTGAGATTTATGTGGACGATATAGATAAAGCGAAAGATTTTTACCAAAATGTTTTCAAAACCGAATTAAAACCCTTACATAATCCAGGAATCGATGCAACTCCTGGACTTGAAATGTGGTCTTTTCCGCAAAACTTTGATAGCCACGGAGCCTCAGGTGCAATCTGCAAAATGGAAGGAGTGAACCCAGGAGGAATGGGAACACTAGTTTACTTTGCTTGTGAAGATTGCAGTGTAGAAGAAGCTCGCATCCCTGCAGAAGGTGGAAAGGTTGTAAAGCCTAAGCTTTCTATTGGAGAATATGGTTATATTTCAATGTGTCAAGATCCTGCAGGAAATATGATAGGACTTCATTCTATGAAATAAGTAAATGAATAAATACTATCCTAGGATTATTCTTGCCTCTTTGAAATGAGAATATTCAATTTAGTAAAATCTATTATGAAAAACATATCATACTATATAATTCTTTGGTATTGATATCCTTACTTCCTCGACTATAAATTTATTCCATATTATCTAAAATTTATTTCCATTAATTCCCTAGTTGATAAATATCAATCCCGTTTTGAATTTTTAAATATACATCTCTACTTGTTTATCTAATTTTAAGGCTAGGAAGTGAATAAGGATCCAATGCATAGTCTTATTGATAATTTTCGAACTTCTCTCGAGTCCCTAGACCGCGTTAGAGCAAAGCAAACATTTGTTCAAGCATTGCTGACAATGTCCCCCATCGAGGCCTTTGAGCAAATTGTTCTTCCTTCTTTGGAGCAAATTGGTGAGGCTTTGACTGCTCTTAGCCAGCAAGAACCAGATAAAGATCCTTTCTTTTTACTAACAACACTGCATGGTGCCAAAGAAATGTCTATGACTATAGAACATTATTTTTCCAAAAGTGAAAATGTAGTAGAAGGGCAAAAGTGTCTTTTAAAAAAGTATAGAGGCGATTTTCTTATACCATTTTATTATGCATCTATAGAAATAGAAGCTTGGGGAGGATACACTCTGTTCTCTCCTGATGGGCCACCACTTTGTGGTTCTCCTATCATTCTAAATCCAGATGATATACTTCACAAAAATCCTCCTGAAGTTTATAATTCTCCTAGTCTACTTAAAGTTTTAGAAACAATAAAACAGTTAAAGTTGTATGTTGGTGATACTGTTCCCATCATTGGTGTAAGTTCTTTAGAAAATATCGGTGAACTGAAGAAAGTCGCATCAGGCAGAGTTAGTTTACTTGCTAACTTCAATGGCATTGAAATGCGACGATGGTCCAGCTCGCAGGCTGAAAATGAAATTAAACGCATAATTGCTCTTGCTGGAAAAGGAGGAGGATTATTGTTAGGTGACAATCACGGTGAAATCCCATGGCAGGTTTCTGATGAAGTTCTGATTGCAAAGAGGGATGCAGTAGATCGTTGGGGTAATTATCCACTTGATTGGATAGATGAATCGCAAAATGAAATATAATACTGAAGAATTAGGGCATGCACCAAAACTCTGCTTTCTAGTTTGCCAAAATTATCGCTACGAAATCGAACAAAGTATTAATGAGCAGGCTTGGGAGGATGTAAATTTTCTAGTGGTTCGAGCCTGTTGTGGCCGCAATACCATGTCATGGCAAAAGATAAAAGAGATCTTACCGATCGGAGTTACAAAAGTTGTTGCCATTGGTCGTGACGGCTTTAATGAATTGGAAGAACCACCTCTTGATTTTCCTCAAATAAATAGATTACCCTTAGAACATTGCTTCAGTTTAGTCGCAGGAAATACATTCGTATCAGATCTTATGGAGAGTCGAAGCTATCTGATTACGCCAGGATGGCTTGAACACTGGCAATCAAAGATAGAAGAATTGGGTTTTCCTTTAGATGAAGCAGGTGATTATTTTAAAGAATTTGCCGATGATCTTGTTCTACTTGACACGGGAATTTTTCCTGATTCCATTCTTAAGTTACAAGAATTATCAGTTGCACTTGAACTACCATTTAGGCGAATCCGAGTCGGTTTAGATTTTACGAAGTTACTACTAAATCTCGAAGTCCTTCAATGGCGATATCATGAAAAAAACTTAGTATATATTGATGAAGGAAGAAAGCATACAAAATCACTTGCTGATTTTGAATTAATAATCGATCAGCTAACACGGTTGTCCAATTTCGCATCTGAAAGAGTGATCATGGAACATGTTGAGATTCTTTTTAAAATGTTGTTCTCCCCAACTAATTTTTATTACATAAAAGTATTGAAAGGTAATATGGATGAAAGCCAAAAACTCCCTATTGATTTATTAGCGGCAGTTCAGGAACTTAAGTCTTCCTATGCTTGGACTCCTTCAGAAGACGGCTTTATACTTAAAATAAAACGCGATCAAGAATTACTTGGAATCATAATTTTAGATGGATTTAATTTTCCAATTTATAGAGAAGAATATCTCAATCTCGCACTTTCTATGATAAGTGTAATCGCATTAGTAATAAAAGAAGAGCGAACTAGATCAGAGGTTGAAGCAGAACGCAGAAAAGCAAAACACATCCTAGAAGAAAGCGAGTCTATATTAAGAGCAATTCTTGACTCAGCCTTAGATGGTGTTATCACATTAGATTATCGAGGATTAGTGATAGATATTAATCCTATGGCGGAATTAATATTTGGTTGGAGAAAAGATGAGATACTTAATACTCCGTTTTTAAATATTTTGAATCCTGGAGAATTAAAGTCAGGCTTTCAGAAAGATATGGAAGAGTATTTTCAGACTAGTCAATCTACTGTATTGAATCAGCGTGCTGAAATATTCGCAGTGCGTCGAAATGGTTCGATCTTCCCATTAGAAATTGCAATTATCGCCATACGCAAAAAGGATAAAAACTTTTTTACAGCATTTGTTCGAGATATTTCACAAAGAAAACAAATGGAAGATGAGATCAAGCAATTGGCTTTTTATGATACTTTAACTGAATTGCCTAATCGTCGATTGTTCCTAAATCGTCTGCATCAAGAAAAGATTGTAAATAAAAGAAAAGGTTCACATTTAGCAATTATCTTTCTTGATTTAGATAATTTTAAGTCAGCTAACGATACTTATGGTCATGAAGCTGGAGATTCAATACTGATCGAAGCATCTCAGCGACTTCGAAGTTGTCTGCGTGAATCAGATAATATTGCAAGATTTGGTGGAGATGAATTTGTTGTGCTCATCACTGAGTTAAGTTCAGATCTGGAAACTGCCATACCACAGGCAAGAATGGTCGCTGAAAAAATTCAAAGCAAACTTTCTGTTGCTTACCCAATTCATATTTTAGATGAAAACGGAACATATCGTTCAGTTCAACATTTCTGCACAGGAAGTATTGGTGTCTCACTTTGTCTAGCAGATGATATTTCAACAGAAGAATTATTAAAACTTGCCGATTCTGCGATGTACCAGGCAAAACAGAAGGGAGGCAACCAGATTCAGTTTGCCTGATGAATATTTTTATAGCTGTAAGATAAGGACTATCTATCTGCTGAGGTAAGTTATTTAATGGGGATACAGTGTTATTCATACAGTACAATCTATCTAATCCTCATTGATTGGATTTCTCGCATTAGTATTTTTCATACTACCTCTTTTATTCACAGTTAGATGGCGTCCTATTGTTAATTTCTGCGGTGGCATTGCTTCCTTCTACCGATTTCATCATTTCTTGGGATTATTTTGTATTATTCCAATTCTAATCCATATCTTGAATCAATTTCTAGATTTTGGTATTAGCGATTGGCAGTTGTTATTTGATATCAGTGATCTTGGACTCTTAGCTGCTTGGATGGGATTTGCTCTTATTTTTTCAGGAATACTTTTTGCTTATCTGAAAAAACTTCGTTATAAAATTTGGAAAAGTCTTCACCTCATCTTTATCCCAGCATACTTTTTAATTTTTTGGCATGCATGGCTATTTTTACCTAGCAATCACTTTTTTAGTTATACTGTTATTTTCCTTATTCTTTCAGGATTTATAGTTCTTAGTATTTTAGTTTTAAGCTATTTTTTTCCACTTCACGAAAATAAATTCGAAGTATCTCAGTTAGTCGATATTGGGGATGAGGTATTCGAATTGAATGTGGTTCGCTCTGATAAAGATCCTAAACTTATGTATCCAGCAGGACAGATTGTATATCTCCGATTTAATTCGAAACCATTTAGTAGAAATTGGCATCCATTTTCCATAGCTTCTTGCGAGCTCGATCCTAAGCTAAGATTATTAATTAAAAGCTTTGGGCATGATACCAAGCTGCTTGAGTCTATTCAGATTGGTTCTTCCTTAAGTATTGTAGGCCCCTTCCATGAGTTTAATATTTCTTCTCAAGTAAGTCAAATTTGGATAGCAGGTGGTGTTGGGATTTCTCCTTTTATGGGTATGGTTCGCTGCCTTGGTGTAAAAAAGTTTGCAGATGTTAAATTATTTTATTTCGGGAACTCTATTGGAGAAATCAAATGTAAGAAAGAATTGAATGAGGCAAAGGATAGATTTCCTAATTTTTCTTGGAAGAGCATCATAGAGCCAAGAGGAAGTAAACTAACTGAAGAATCGCTGCAAGATATCATTCAATCAGATAAAAATTCGAACTACATAATATGCGGACCACCAGCATTCATGAAATATATCAGAAGGTATCTTATAAAAAATGGAATTGAGAAACGATTCATCAATACTGAGGAGTATTCAAAATGATAAAAAAATTATGGATTCTAATGATAACTATCATTGTAATTTCAGTAGCTTTCGCTAATACAAGCAAGGCTTATACCTTAAGAGATGTTGCAAAGCATAGTCTCAGTCAGGATTGTTGGATGGTTATTGATAAGAAAGTTTATGATGTATCATCCTATAGTATAGAACATGAATCGAAGCAAGACTACGATTATAGTAAATTTTGCGGTAAGGACGCATCTTCAGCTTGGTTGGACAAAGATGGAAAGAATGAAGCTCATAAAAGAAAGTCCAATTTATTACTTAAGAAGTTTTTAATTGGAGATTTAAAATAGAGTTTTGGGATCATTCCAAGTTAATCTGTTCATTTAGTTTTTTTAACTTTGGATAAACTCTAAATTTTAATATTCTATATTTCTATAGTCCATTTGTTATCGAGTCGTTTAGAAAGATCTATAGGATCTCCAATAGTCACAGAACCTTTTTGGATTTGGTAAGTCCAGATTTCAAAATGGCTGAGATTTGCACCGCCGTAAATTGTAGAAAAAGCTCCTTCAACGGCGTCTAGCCCAGTGGCGATTTTGACTCTTCCGATACGAGGAACATGATATCTTGGATCACTGATATACCATTGTCCACCTATATAGACTTCCGAATAAGCATGGAAATCCATATGTCCTATTTCATCAGGAAATCCTATATCAGGCATATGAGCTGTCACATACCGCGCAGGTAGATTGAAACAACGATTCAAAGCGATGGCTAAATGTGCAAAATCTCTGCATACACCATAACCACGAGCAAGTATATCTCCTGCTGTTAGGTCAGGACGTCCTGAAGAATATACATAAGCGATATTTTTATGAATCCATTCACTGATTGCATTTGCTCTAGGCAAACCATGCTGTATATTTCCAAATTTCTCCCAAGCAAAATCAGTCAAGCGATCCGAATCACAGTATCGACTCGGTAATGTATATCGTAATAATTCAGTTGGTAATTCATCTGTTGTCTCTGGTTCATGTTCCACAAAATTATAATTATCTGGTTGAGAAGAGACAGCTACAATTGAATCATGATGGATCACGTTTGTACCTTGTTTAAGGTTTAGTCGGTAAACATGATTGCCATGTGAATCTGAAAATTTGTCTAACTTTTGATCTTTATCACCCAAAATAAGTGATTCAGAGATGACTATATGATTTTTTTCTTCCAAGGGCTGTATGTTGAGAAGTAAAGTAGCTGGTCCAATTGCTTCATAAACTAGATGACAGCCAATTCTTAAAGTAATGTTATATTCTGTTGGTTCTAAAGTATTTTTATTCAATGAAAAGTAGCCTTTATATTATTCTTCATTGAGCACTTTAGGTGCATATAAATAAATTATTTAGAATTTATCAATTAAATGAAAATTCTTTATATTCTATTTATTGCATCTAGCTAATTTATTTACTAAAAGTTTTCTATGTAGCCTTCTATCCTTTTTAAAAAAATATTTTAACAATTTGAATTAAAAATTCTTGTCTTCCATTTAAAATAGTTTTTATATTGGAATATGCTATAATTCTATTCGGTTTTTTAATTTGGAAGGCTATTTTTAAAAATAACAGCTGGAGCTTTTTAAAAACGAGTTGTTAAAAGGAAAATTCTATGATTTCAAAATTTTTTCATTTTTTATTTATTAGTTTATTAGTATTTATTTTCCCCTTGTATTCAATTGAGTTGAGTCGAAATCCACGATGGATAATCACCCAAGCAGAAATTGCTCGTGTTTCTCATACAGCTATTTCACCTGATAATAAATTGGTTGCCCTTGCAGGAAAGCTTAGTTTTCACGAAGCTGACTCAGTAGTAATCCAAATTAGAAACCTAGACTCGGGGCAATTGATTGCTACCATCGATAAATTAGGAACATCTTTGGTCGCTCTTGGAAATTTAAAATTTTCTCAAGATGGAGAATTTCTATATGCTATTGTCGGAGACAAGATTCAATTCTGGACAAGCAGTGATTGGAAGTTAGCTCAAGAGATCAAAGTAGATGGAGCTTTGGGTATTGATCTTAGCTCTGATAATAAATCATTGGCAGTTACAAATATAGTTAATGCTAAGAAAAATTCCGTAACTTATGTATCGATTTATAACCGCCAAACTGGAAATGTAGAAAAAGAAATTCTTAATATTCCCACTAAGAAGTTAGTTGTTTCCCATTTGGTATTATCGCAAGATGCCTCAATCTTGTATGGATCAGTAGAAAATTCTAGAATAGGAGTTATTGCCTGGGACGTCAAGAGGGGTAGGGAGCTTTACTTTGCTAGTCAGAAAGCATATGGAGATAATTTTGGAATCAACGAAAAATACAATTTGCTCGTTACTTCAGAAGCATCTAGTGATAGGTTGCATCTTTTTGATTTAAAAACTGGAATGCTAAAACAAAGTTTTCCAATCGCTACATCAAATATAACAGGTCTCAGTATTCACCCTGATGGACAAAATATTATAATTAGTAGGCGAATTCCAAAAGAATTCATTCAGATTTTAAATTTAAAAACTAAAAAGGTATCTAAGTTCTCAGGACAAATGCAAGTTTTTAGATCTGATTTAAGTAATGATGGTTCCATTTTATCACTTGCAGCTTTCTTTACCTTCCAATTACCACAGAATCTAAGCTTTGCTGTTTATGATGTTGGTAATAATTCAGAGTTATCTCAGCTTTCATCATCATATGGTGCCGACGATTTCAAGTTAGGTCATGAAGTAGAAGTCAATCTATCCGGTAAATGGACAAAAGGTTTTGTTGCGCAGATCTCATCTAAAACAGATCAGATCTTGGTGGAATTCCCGAATGGAATACCTAAAGATAAAATTTGGACAATTTCTTCTTCATTACGATTTATCAATGTAGAAGATCGTAAGATAGACCCTCTGGATCAGTGGAAAATTGGAGATCGAGTTAATGTAAATATCAAGGGACAAACTAATTCAGGGCTTATTGAAAATATAAAGAAAGATACAGGATGGATTCTCATTCGTTTCGATTCATCTAAACCTAAAGCTCCGAGTTGGGTTAGACCTTGGAATTTAGTGAGTCAATGATGATATTGCATCACTAAATCTCAATAAGTTTAGTAAGTTGTAGTATTTTTTTAAGCTACAACTTACAGACTTCCAAGCCGATCTGAGTTTTAGGCCGCGCATTGATGCGAGTAATCCATGCTTGTATATTTTTAAAATCATTCAGACCTAAATAATCTGTAGCCTCATAGAATCCACCTAGACAGAGAACCCATGGGAAAATCGCCATATCGGCTATAGAATATTCATCACCCACCATAAAAGTTCGTCCTTCTAGTCGTTTGTCTATAACAGTGAGTAGACGTTTTGTCTCTGTCACATATCTATCTAATGGGTAGGGATGGTCGCATTTCTCTTTTGCAAATTTAAAAAAGTGACCAAATTGTCCAAACATAGGTCCAACACCACCCATTTGGAAGAATAGCCATTGAATTGTTTCACTTTTTAAAACTGGATCTTTGGATAGAAATTTCCCCGATTTTTCTGCAAGATGAAGTAAGATCGCCCCCGATTCGATAATGGCTAGTCCACCGTTGGGGAAATCTGGATCAACGATAGCAGGGATCTTAGAATTAGGATTGATGCTAATGAAAGACTCTTGGAATTGATCTCCCTTCATGATATTAATGACATGCGGTTCATAGGCAATTTCCATTTCCTCTAGAGCGAGCCCAACTTTCTGGCCATTGGGTGTGTTTAGGGAATACAATTGAATTTTTGACATTTTTACCTCATATTTGTGACTCTCTATACAGAATAAAAACCTCAGTCTTACTAATAAATATATTTTTTTCTTAAAATAAAAAATTCAAATTAAGCAAAAATGATCCAAACGAAACTATTCTCATTGTTTACAATTAGGTTAGAGGATAAAACAATGAATAATACAAAAAGTGAATTCCAACATAGTTCCTTAATTGGCGCTAGTATACAGAAAGGAATTATCACAAACCAATTGAATCAGTCCAAAGAGTTTTACCAAAAATGGTTAGGAATGCAGATTAAGTTTGAGTCGGATTGGTTTATACTACTTAGCTTAACACAAGATAGTAATTTTGAATTAGCTTTGATGTTACCCAACCAAGAAGCAGTTCGAAAGCAGTACTTCCAAGAAGCCTATACTGGAAAAGGAGTTTGGTTGATAATTGAAGTTAAAGATATTCGGGCATGCTATGAGGAAATGAAATTGCAATCTGCACCCATAGATTTAGATTTAACAGAGGAAGAGTGGGGAGATATACATTTTACCCTAATTGATCCAAATGGAATAGGAATAGATTTCGTTCAATTGCGAGAATGAAGTTGTACGAGCTATAATTTCGATATTTAATTTATTTTGAATTTCACTATTTTTCGAAATCTTCTTACAGAATTTGCTGAAAAAGGTTTACAGGTCAATAGATCAGTAAGATTTATTGGGAGATGCCTCAAGATAGAATAAAAAAGAAAAATATCTACCCAGTTTGGGATTTTATAGAAAAGAATTTGAATGAAAAAATAGGTCTTAACCAAATAGCTTTTTTCAGTAAGTATTCAGATTGGCATTTTCATCGATTGTTTAAAGAAAACCAAGGTGAGAATGTCCAATCCTATAAAAAAAGATTGGTAATTGAAAAGGCAGCCTACGAGTTGAAAATTACTAATTTTACCATCTTAGAGATAGCAATAGAATCTGGGTATGAATCCCAAGAAGCCTTTACAAAAGCTTTTAAGCGTTATATGGGAGAGACTCCGAATGGGTACAGAAAGAGAATCAAGGTATCTAAACAGAAAGAAGTTGTAAGTCACTTTGAAAATTCAATCATTAGAGAAATAAATTCTTTCTCAATAATTTATGTTCGTCGATTCGGCTCTTATGAATCTTATCCTGGACCTAGTTGGGATTCTTCAGAAGTAAAACAAATACTATCTTTCATTGAATCTATTGATTCTCATTTCAAGAACCATAAGTGGGTTGGTATCAGCCAAGATGATCCTTTGATATCGAATGAAGATAAAATTCGATTTGATCTTGGTATAGTGCTTGGAAAGAAACCTACAATAGATATGAATTTTGGATACCAAGAAGTATTAGGAGGTAGATACTTTCAATTTCGTCACAGAGGAAGTTATAGAGAATTGCCAGGTATCTATGATAATTTAATGAATGTTTTCTTGCCTAAAAATAACATTCGACTTCGAAATGCTGCTCCATTTGAGGTTTATTTAAACCCTTGGGAAGAGAATGAAGATAAAAGAATTGTTGATATCTATATTCCTTTAGAAGCTTAAATTGAATTAATTACAATATTAATTTTTAGGATTTTCTTTCAGCCCCAACTTCATAGATTTCAATTCCCTCAACTTTACCTCGAATGTCTTGTTGAGGAACTAGTTTGAATTGATATTTGGCAGAATCTTTTATTAGCTTAACAGTATGTTCTGATACAAGTAGACTGCGTCCTGCATCTTTTGTCATACCTTCTATTCTTGCTGCAATATTAACTGTATCTCCAATAACGGTTGTTTGTATTCTTTTCTCTTCCCCTATGGTTCCCAAGATTAAGGTTCCAGTATTGATTCCTATTCCTATCGCAATAGGAATACCTGATTCTACAATTCTCTTATCATTATATACTTTTAATGCCTTAAGCATTTCTAAGCTAGCTTCCATTGCCTCTTCAGGATTATGGAAAAGTGCCATGATTGAATCACCAATATAACTATCAATAAATCCATTGTGTTTGTAAATTATAGGAGCCATGTGACTCAGATACTCATTTAACAAGGTAAAAATAGAATCTGTTGGTATGAGTTCACATAATGAAGTAAATCCTCGTATATCAGAAAATAACACAGTAAGATCCTTTTCTAAAGAATGTCCTAGCTGAACTTCCGAATACTGAGAATCAGTAAAACCTAAAAGTTCTAAGAATTGATTAGGCACAAATCGAAAAAAAGCTTCTGCATTTTTAGCTAAATTTTCAGACTTCAGATTAAGCTCTAATTCATTTGAATATCTTCTTAATGCTTCTTTTATTGTAAGTTGTAAATCATTTGCTTCCCAGGGCTTGGATATATACCGATAAAGACTCCCACTATTTACAATATTTCCTACAGCCTCGGCATTGGCTTGCCCAGTTAGGAGAATTTTTAATGTGGAAGGTTTCATTTGATGGACTTTGACAAGGAATTCATCACCTTTCATACCTGGCATAATTTGGTCTGATATAATAAGAGGAATTTCTACCTGCTCTTCATTTAATTCTTGAATAATTTCCAAAGCATCTTCTGCTGATTCTGAGACTTCTATTCTATAATCATCACCAAATACTCTTTTCAACTGTTCTTTGAGGCTTACTAAAACTGTGGATTCATCATCGACACAAATTATTGTCGGTTTTTTTAACTTCATTTATTTTAATCCTTCTAAAATAGTATCGATTAATTCCTTTTCATCCCAGGGCTTATTTAGGCATTTAAAAAGATTAGCCTCTCGTTCTGCTCTCTCAATTGCTGATGGTTCTACTTGACCAGATAAAAGAACCTTTATGATTTTTGGAAATTTCTGATGAACCTTTATTAAAAATTCATCACCTTTGATGCCAGGCATGAGCCAATCCGATACTACAATTAAAACATTAATACCGTCTTTATCAAAATCATCGATAACTTCCATCGCCTCATCCGCACTTTCTGCAAATTCTAGTCTATACTCTGATTGAAATCGATTCTTTAATTGTGCCTTTAGGCTATTTAAAACCATCTTCTCATCATCTACACATAAGATCGCTGCTTTGCTCATAATTTTTTTCCTTTTATTTTGTTCTCAAAAGAATTGTGAATTGTAATTTTCTTAGATATTTTATAGTTCATTTTTATTCTCAATTTATTTTAATTTTCCGCAATAGGGATTAGTATTTTGAATTTTGTATGACCAGGCTTCGATTCTAATTGAATAATGCCATTGTGTTTTTCTATGATTTGTTTTGTTATATGAAGACCTAGGCCTGTTCCTTCGCCTATAGGTTTAGTTGTAAAAAAAGGATCAAAAATTTTATCTTGAATTTCTTTAGGAACACCCTTTCCAGTATCTTCGAATTGAGCAGATATAAACTCTTTGCCCTCAAAATCTTCTTTACAAACTGTAATATTCAATTTCCCTGAACCTTCCATTGCTTGGATAGCGTTATGAATGAGGTTAGTCCAAACTTGAGTTAACTCATCTGGGTAGCAGAGTAAAGTTGGGATTTCTTGAAAATCCGTATTTAGATCGATCCCCTTTTTAATAGCATTATGGAATACTTCGATTACATTTTCAATGCTTTGAATGATATTATGTTCAGTGCTTTTTGCATTGGGATCAAAATGTGTAAAAGTCTTTAAGGAAAGCACAATTTTGCCAGCTCGTAGCGATGCTCTGTGAATGTTTTGGATTTGGTTAAGTATTTCTTTCCAATTCAATGCCCATTTTACATATTTTAGTTTTGATTCTTTTAATTCAATAATGGAAGATTCAGGAATTTCATAGAGTCCTAGATCACATAGCTTATCAACTATATCTTCTACATCATCTAATTTTTGTTCTTCGAGTGAACTTAGAAGCTTTCTTTTTAACTCACGTTCTTCCTTGCTACTTAATACTTTTTTCTCATGCATAGAGAGATTAAGCCAATTCTGAATCTTGGGAAAGCCTCCCTCATTGATGACTTGAGTCAGGTCGGGTATTTTATCCCAATATCGATTGAGTCTTTCTTCTAAGGATGAAGAAGATGATTGAATCGCACCTAGCGGTGAATTGATCTCGTGAGCAACTCCTGCGACCATTATCCCTAAAGTTGAAAGTTTTTCGGATTGGATCAATTGGTACTGAGCTGCCTTTAATCCTTGTTCTGCTTCTTTTTGTTCTTCTGAGCTTACTGTGGAAAGGTATATTGTCTGAAGAAAAGAAAAAATCAAAAGTCCATAACTCAGCAGATAATCATCTGTCGATTTTTGAAGATTTATAACAATGTCATAAACTACAAAGCCGAGTAATATTAGGAAACTGGAAATCAACCAATGTTTTCCATGTTTCGAGAAGCGAAATATTTGAAACAACATAACTAAAATTACCAAAGAAGATAATAATGCAATAATCTGAACGTAGAAAAGTAAATTTGTAAATGAATAAAGTGAGCCAAATAAAACAAAGGCTACGGGAATTAAGAGAATTAATCCAATTACATGTAAGTATATAATTGGGAATATTTTATCTTTAGGAACTAGATAATAAATATAATAGAGTATAACAATTAAATTCGCGTAGAATCCAAAATATTCAAATCTTAAGAACAAGTTTATAGGAATTTGTGGCATTATAAAATAAAGGACGACTTCTGACATGGAGAGAAGGCGTAAACTCATAAGAAAACAAAACAAAGCAAACAATAATGATATGCTATTTGTCCGTCTAACTGCAAAATGAAATAATTGATATAAACCTAATAGTATCAATCCTCCTACTATAATTGAAGTTAAGGCTATATTTCTATTTATATTTTTTTCTAGGTTAGTTCTTTTACTGATTTTAGGAGAATACCACATCCCACCTCTTGGGTGTGTGAAATTCGACTGCTGTATTGCGAGAACATTTATTTCTTTAAAATCGGAAATTGAATAAATATTCTCAAGATAAGATAAATCAATTTCAGCGTCTGATTCTGTAATTAAAAAATCTCCTTCTTCACCAATTAGTTCACCATTCCAAAAAACTTTATAGGCTCCACCTGAACCTTTAATTTTTAATGCGATATCATTTGTGAAGTCCTCTTTGGAGATCTTCAGTTGGATAATATAAGTTCCCACTGCAAAGCTTGGATTTTTTTCTTTAGATACAATTTCAGGATTTAGATAATTTTTCCATTGCCCCTGTTTGGCGACAATATGGTAGGGAATATCTTCATTATATCCAGACAGAATCTCTTTGCCAGTCAGAAGTTTGTGAGGGAAAAAGTTCCATTCCGATTTTATATTAAAAATATTATCTTTAAGATTTTCATTTCTTAGATCTAATATTATTTGCTCATTTTGGAAATTTGTATATTCAAAAGTATTTATTTGAGTTTCAGGAGAAGGATTTTCTTGGGCAGATAGATTAGAAATATTTGAACTTATTATAAAGCTTACAATTAAAATTATGTATTTTAAGTATTTGGAAAACACAATTTGTAAATCTTTTAAGTTCATCTATAATTTCTCCTGAGCCTTATCATGAATAGGTAGATAGATTCGAAAGACTGTTTTGCCAGGATTAGATTCAAACTCCAATCTACCACTGTGCTTTTCAATGATTTGCTTGGTAATATGTAAGCCTAAACCTGAACCTTCGCCTCTTTGTTTGGTAGTGTAAAATGCTTGGAATATTTTTTCTTGGATTTCTTTGGGAACACCAGGACCGTTGTCTTCGAATTCTACACAAATTTCATCCTTAACTTTATTGGAAGAAGTTCGAATCTTTAAAATTCCTTTATTCTGCATAGCTTGAATACTATTCTGCAATAAATTTGTCCATATTTGATTCAACTCATCCGGATAACATAGAATATCTGGCATAGTTTCAAAATCTGTAATTAATTCTATCCCTTGCTTGATCGAGTTTTGGTAGATGGTTAGAACAGTTTCTATTCCTTCTACTATATTAGCTGAAGTTTTACTTTCGGATTGGTCGAAATGGCTGTAATTTTTCAGTGCAAATACAATTTTGCCAGCCTTATCAACTGCAGATTGTATAGTGTTCGTTTTGGACTGGAATCCTACTAAATTGTATGCTAATTGAAGAGGGTTTACATTGGTCATTTTAAATAAGTCAATGAATTCTTCGGCAGACGAATAGACTCCCATATCTACTAGGTAATCAGCAATTCCTTCAGGATCAGTGAGATTCAAATCTTCTAATTCTTCAGTGAGATTATTTTTAATTTTTCTTTCTTCTCTTGTGGATAGAACTTTTTTCTCAGATTTAGCTCTAGCAAGAAGTTTGTAGAATAAATCTAAATTTTCATCTGATAAACCTTTGATAACCTTAGGAAAGTATTCTAATGTTTCATCTAAGGAAGTTGTAATATTTTGAATACTCGCCTTGATCGCACCTAAGGGCGTATTGATTTCATGAGCAACTCCTGCTACCAACTGTCCCAGAGCAGCCATCTTTTCGGATTGTATCAGTTGATCTTGCGAATTCTTTAGTTCGGAATAGGTCTGGTTAAGATTGTCAAATAACAAAGACTTATACAATGAACTTGCTATTTGATTCGAAAAAGTATCAAATTTATTACGATTATTATTTTTAAAATCTAACTTATCCATCTTAATATTTCCGAATACAATAAAGCCTATCGTTTTAGATTGAATAATAAGTGGAGATGCTATATTATTTTTTATTCCAAGCATTTGTAGGAATTTATGCTCCGTAGGCTGCAGTCTATGAGGTGCATTAAAATTATACATCGATTTAGCTAATTTGCGTGTCCAAAACAAAGCACCATTATTGCCATTTAAAGGAATTGGATTTTTTTTTAAGTAATTGAATGCCTCCTTAGTTTTAGAATTGTAGGAAGTATCTGTTTGGAATATTTCCGCATAATTATCATCATTGCTAACCTTAAAGAGGAAATGGTATTCGAATTGAAACTCAGACTTAAGGAATGAGATTACTTTCTCGAAGAAATCATTTATATTGATACTCTCATTTAAGTTTTGATTTAGGATATTCAATTGCTGTAGTTCGTTAGCTAAATCTATGGATTTCGTTTTTGCCTGTAAGGTCTGCTCGAATAAGAGAGACCTTTCGAGTGCTCCTGCGATTTGTTGGCTAAAGAATTCTATTCTATTGAGCTGAGGTTTCTTTAGACTCTCTTTACGAGAGGATAGATCCAGAGCTACAATCCCAATACATTCATTATTTACAACGAGTGGTTGTAGTAGAATAGACTTTAAATGCAATGTATCAATAAGTTCTTTATCTGATGGGAATATCTTTTTTAGTTTTGATGTATCCGGAATATAGAAATTCTTTTTCTTATTATAAACTAAATATATCATTCCTAATTCGGGTGTTAATTCTCTATTGAACGTATTAATAAAATTTTGTTGTTCATGATTGAAATTCTTATAAGTATTAAAAGAATCGGTAGCAAGGTTTTTGCTATCACCAGTTGGTCTTAATACCCATACTCCGGATGTTTGAAATTCATCATGTAAATATTTTTTAACTACTTCCATCATCTGGGAAAAGTTAGAAGACTTGCTTAATAGTAATGTAACTTCATTGAGATTGCTTATAACCTTTCTAGAAGATTCAACTGCTATTTTCTCATGCTTCAACTGATCCAAAAGACTTGATCTAAGGAATACTCCTGTTAGTTGATCAGTTATTCGAGTGATACTATTGATTTGTTTTTTACTCAAATTTAAAGTTGGAGAATGTAAATTCGATAGACCAAGTATGCCAACTGATTTATTCTCTAAGTCAAGAGGTATCAGAAGACAATTTCTTATCCCTCCTTTATGGTATATATCAAAGTCTTTAAAGTTAATATTTTTCACTAAAAGTCGGCGAATTAAAATAGGTCTATTTTTCCGAATAGTATCAACCATGATGGATTGATGCTCTAGCATATTTATACGGAAACTATTCAGAAAAGTACTTTGACTTTCCATAAATTCTACATCGGATCTATAAATCCTAGATTTTAAAATTTTACTATCTTCATTTAACTCTAAGAACCATACTGCTGAAATTTCATATTTTTTTTTCAGAAAATGAAAGGTATATTCAATCACTGATTCTAAATCAAGACTAGAGTTAATCATTTTAGTAAATAAATTTATATCTCTAATTTCTCTATTGGCTTCTTCTGCAATATATTTCTCATTTTGAATATCTAAGATAATTGTATCAATTTCTTTAGCAATGGGTCTAGTTAATATAAATGAGAAGGCATACAAACCTATCATCATAGGAGAACCGACAAGTAGAATATGAATAAATTTTTGCGAAGAAGAAACACCTTCTGGAAGTGCAAAATAATACATAAAAAGTGTAAGCGGTATAACTAGAAAAGAAAGCACAGATACTCGATTGGAAATACTTGCCGCCTTACCTTTTTCAACCAAGGCTTCATGTTTAAAAATTGCATAACCAATTAATAAAAAGGGGACGAAAGCAAAATTTGAAGTCAGATAAAAAGGAATTCCCATAGTAGCTGGTACGTTCAGTATCATTAGAAATCCATTTAAAAAGAAGAAGATAACAATATACTTTTTATAGATAGGAAATGGAGCTGATTTATTTTTAAAACGCTTATAGATTAAATATACTAGATACCCATTAATGAATAAACCAAATATCCCAAAAAATTGAGCGATTATACCTGATTCTGATACTCTTCCGAAACTATGTTGATAGTATCCGTTAAACAAAAAAGGACTTATTGCGCTTATAGAAATGAATAAACATCCAGCATCTATAAAATGAACCATCCAATTCTTTTTAATATCTAGAGTAAATGTAAGAAATCTATATGTTATAGATATTATAAATGCAAATGGAATATAAAACAATTGTTCGATCCGATAAGAAACTATATCGGGAAGTTCTATATTTTTAGTAACAATTACAATTTGTAAACAGCTGCTAAACAATAAAGTGATAGAAGCATAAATATTAATTTTCTCAGAGGGATTGATTCCCGCTATATAGGCACTTAAAGATAAGGCTAGAATTGCTGAAAACAAAGGCATGAGAAGGTGAGGATTGTAGATTTCACTTCCAATAACTGGTCGTAATACTAGTGAAATTAATAAGGAGGTAAGTATCAATAGTATCGTAAGGGTTGCGGTTGTTATAAGAAAAATGCCTTTTCTTGCAAATAAAAAATCGTTAAGATTAGAAAAACTAGATCTAAACATCCCATAAACCAAGAAGACCATTGGAATAAAAAAGAATCCTGCGCCGGGGTAAATTGGAATTCCTACTAAGCTTGGTAAATTGCTAATAATTAATATAGAAAAAAGATGAAATGCAAAATGACTTTGCCAAATAATTTTAGGTCGGTTCTTACTCAGATAATAATGAGCAAAAGGAATTAAAATCAATAGATAACTTAAAGTATTGAAAATGCCCCAAATTTTTAAGGCGAGCCCACCAACAGGATAATTTCCAAAGCTATAATGTATCCACTCTCCAGTAAAGGCTGTTCCTTTATAGAGGGAAAAATAAGAATATAGAATAGTTCCTAATGTTAAAACCATCATATAGATAAAAATTTTATATCGAAAATTCAACATAATGTGAGAGAGAAGAAGGAAAAACATAGGGAGCCAAGCTGCAATCCAATATAAGTGATAATGCCATTGTAAAAGTAAATTTAAATCATCAATCGAAGCACGAAGCGAAATTAATATAGATAAGGTAGATAAACTTAAGATCAGTCCTATATAACATAGAGTAGTTATTCTGCTCTGGCTCGATTTCCAATTATAGATAAGTAGAATAATCAGAAGCAATCCTATGAATAAAGTTAAGAAGCCTGGCAAAGCATAGGGCAATTGCATCCAGAAAAAATCCCAGCCTGTTGGATTAGTAGGAAAATTATATGGTATAGAATTTAATTTGTTAAACATAGAAAGCTTTCGCTAAGGTTATGCAAATTTCAATCTCTTACAATCTTTTTAATTTTAGATAATGAATTAATAAAGAAAAAAATGAATATTATAAATTTTGACCCCCTGTTTAGGGGGGGGTCTACCCCCTAAACAGGGGGTGACTTTTAAGTTAGGCAAAGGATTAACTAGCCAATTTTTTAAAAACTAAGATAAAATATAATTATTTAATAAAAGAAAAATTTATTTCCAAACTTAAATAAGTATAAATTATTTCCAATTTATTGTATCTCAATTCTCAAATTAATTAATCATCTTAGAGTAATCTTAATAAATTGGAAATAATCTTTTCTCTAAACTAAATTAACATCTGTATGAATTTCCAATAGACCTGGCCCTTCATGTTTCATAAGGTTTTGAATAGCTAAATTTACATCAGAGTTCTTATTTATGCTATCACCGTATGCGCCACAGCTTTTAGCAAATTCTTCAAAATTTGGATTTATCAAATCCGTTGCCCAAGGGTCCCAACCACCTGCTCGTTGTTCTTTGGAGATTTTGCCTAACTCATTGTTATTTAAAACAATAATCTTTATCGGCATTTTGTATTTTACAATTGTAGTTAGCTCAGCTAAGTATTGACAGATTCCACCATCACCTGCAACTGCTATAATCGGTCTCTCTGATCCAACTGCAGCCCAAGCTCCCATAGAAGCAGGTAGGGCAAATCCTATTGAACCTAGATAGCCTGACATAAGAAAGGTCTGCTCTGAACATTCGAAATATCTTCCCAGTGAATAGGCGTTGTTGCCAACGTCGGCACAGATGATTGCGTTCTCTGGAGCCGATTTTGTAAGTGCGTCAAAAATGGAAATAGAACTCACTCCTTTATTATTATCTTCTGTTAGTCTTCGTGATTTTTCATCTCGCCAGATTTTCCATCTTTGGGCAATCTCTGGTTTTGTGTCGATTTTACCTGAGATGAATTGATCTTTATTCTTTGTAAGGAATTTCATAGTCTCAGAAATTTCTCCAAATACTGGCAATTCGATTTTATGAAATTTTGCGAGAGCCATAGGATCAAAATCAATTTGGATGATAGGCTTCTTAGGTGTAATGCCTGTGTGATTGGAAAAAGATGTTCCAATTGCAATCAATAGATCTGCTTCATTCATAAAATACGATGCAATGGGTGTACCAGATCGTCCAAGAACACCGCATCCCAGAGGGTGGGAGTCAGCAATCTGTCCTTTGGCCTTAAATGTTGTCATTACAGGAGCATTGATAGACTCAGCGAATTCAATAATTTCTTTCATTTGAAACCGTGCACCATGTCCAATAATTATTGTTGGTCTTTTTGCAGTCTGAATTTTGGTGATTAGTTCTGAAAGAATTTCTTCCGAAGGAAGAATTCGTAGTGAAGGCATTCTCTTATTCAATGACTTGGGATAAAAAGTCTCAGCCGGGATAGTTTGAACCTGATCTGGAAAAGTTAGATGAGATACATCTCTTTCTAAAATAGCATGCTTGATGGCAAGCATCATGAGCTCGGTATGCTTAGAAGTATTTTCTACTCTATGATTGAACTCTGCTACTGTTTGAAAGGCACGAACTAGATCTACTTCTTGGAAATTACCAGTTCCCACTACCTGAGTTGCAACCTGTCCAGTGAGTGCAAGTATGGGAGCTCTATCTACTTTTGCATCCCAGAGGCCTGTGAACATATTTGTACTTCCTGGCCCTGCTATCGCAAAACAGGCAGCAGGTCTTCCCGTCAATTTGCCGTAGGCAGATGCCGCAAAAGACGCTGCTCCCTCATGACGTATTCCAATGAATTTTAATTTCCCTTTTTCTTCCAGTCTACGAAACGCATCAGCAAGACCTAAATTAGAATGTCCAACCATACCAAAGACTCTATCGACTCCGCAACGAACCATAGTCTCTGCCATTAGATCTGATATTGTTAGTTGGTGATCTGATTCTTCCTCGACTCCAACATAGATGGAATCAGCTTCGATTTTTATGGGATAAGCGGGAAGACCATCATCAAATTCTTCCGAGTCACCACCCTTAGGATTAAAATCCCAACCATGCCAAGGACAGCGTAACAATCCATTCTCTATGGAGCCTTCTCCTAATGGACCGCCTTGGTGAGGACAAAAATTGGAAATAGCATGAAAATCTCCATCAAAATGACTAAGACAAATTTGTTGGTGACCAGCAGTTACACTCATAACTCGGTTCTCTTGTAGAAAATTTTTATTTTCCAATACTTTATGCCATATGATTTTCTTACTCATAGCGTATTCCCATTTTTATTGTTAAAGATTTCGTTCATCTAAATTCATTCTTAATTTTAGCAAGTTATTTTATTTCCAATATATACTATGTTTGTAAAAAAATTTTACTATATTTCAAAGTTCCTTTTCAATTTTATAAAGAAAGAGTATTGACTCAAGTGTTTTTATCTGCTAAATATTTATTAATATGAAACAAATTACTTTAAGAGCAAATACCTCAGAAGAAGTGAAAAATCAACTGAATGATTTGCATGGGAAATCATTTAAAGCGAGTATTGCATTTATCTTTATTTTAGACCGTTCGCTTTCTTTGGATTTAGTGCAACCTTTTCATGATGAGGATATCGAAATATTTGCAAGCTGTTCTGCTGAATTGATTTATAACGAAGCGAAATCAGAATTTTCCATAATTGCTATATTATTAGAAATCCCAAAAGAATATTTCCGCCTAAGAGTATTTAAAGAAAATTTAGATTCAAAGCAAATAGGATTAGACATTGCTAATTTTGCTTTGAGTAGTTTTAAGAAACCATCCATTCTTCTTTTGTTAGCATTTAGAGATTTAGGATTCGATCCTGAAAAATTAATCCAAGGAATTCTAGAGAAAGATAGTAAGTTAAAAATATTTGGAGGGATAGCTAGTAGCTTTGGGGAAGTGGAATATCCTCCTTTTATCTCAAAGCAAGGATTCGAAACCCAAGGAGCCTGTGCCTTAATTTTTGACCAAGAAAAAATAGAAATCAATGGATTGGCTGTGAGCGGATGGCAGGAGCTGGGAACTCCCAAGAGAGTAACCAAATCAAAGGGACGAAAAGTTTTTGAAATCGAAGGAATGCCTGCTACCGATTTTTATGCTAGGTATTTCGGAATCAAACAAATCAACTCTGGAATCAGAAGAAACCATATCGATCCTGAGCTGCTAGCAGTAAGTGAATTCCCTCTACTCATTCATAAAGAAGATGGATCAGAGGTGATGAGAGTTTCTATTCAAATGGATTCTGAAGATAAGTCTGTCTCCTATGGTGGTGACATTCCGGAAGGATCATTAGTCCGATTCTGTTCACCTAATACTGTGGATACGATTCAGCGTTCTTATGAGGAAATGTCTTCCTTTAGATCGAATCTGAAAGAAATTGTCCCTGATTTTATTTTAATGTTCAATTGTGCAGTAAGATCAAGGTCTCTAGGATCATATATGAATACGGAACTGAAAGCAATCCACAATCTTTGGAAGAAGCCTATCATTGGCTTTAGCTCTTGGGGTGAGATTGGGAACTCTAAGAATAGTAGCTGTGGTCTGCACAATACAGTAATATCTATTGTTGCTATTCGCGATGTTTCCAAAAAATCCGATTCCTTAAATCCGAGTTTCTTTCTGAATCCCGAAGAATTTAAAATGGAGCCAACTCAGATAACTTTAAGTTCAGAGGAGATGATAAAAGAAATAGCACAATTACAAAGAGATAAAAGGATCCTGGGACATTTCCTACGTTTAACATCAGATGATTTACAAAAGGAAGAAGAAAAATCGAGTAAACTTCTATTGAACATTCTCCCCAAAGAAACTGCGAATCGGCTGAAAGCGGGTGAGGTAAATATTTCACAACGAGTAGAGTCGGCCTCTGTGCTATTTGCCGATCTAGTTGGATTTACTAGTCTCGCTTCGAAAATAGATCCTGAAGATTTGGTTGCTATGCTAAATAAAATATTTACCAATTTTGATGATTTAACTTTAAAATATGGAATTGAAAAAATTAAAACCATCGGAGATGCCTATATGGTTGCAGCGGGGGTTCCAAATAAGGTAGAAAAACATGCGGATCTTTGTTTTGATTTAGCTAAAGATATGATCCAATTTATGCAAGAATTTTCTAATCAAGAAAATTTGAATCTAAAAATACGTGTTGGTATCAACTCAGGCGAAGTTACGGCTGGTGTTATTGGAAAGCATAAATTTACTTACGATCTTTGGGGTGATACAGTAAACTTAGCACAACGAATGGAAGCAAATAGTGATCATAATGCAATTTTAGTTTCTGAGAATACTTATAAACTCATCTCAGACAAAAATTTCTTTCATGAAAAATCAGTAGATGTCAAAGGCAAAGGTTTGACAAAAGCTTATTTGTATAAAAATGTTTAGTATTCAGAATGGCTTTTGGTGGAGAAAAAATGACGGCAAAGACTTCTATCGTATTTAGATTACCATTTGCATCTTCCCCTCAATTCATCACAGAAATGTTGCCCTCGCTTCTTAATGAATATACAGCCTGAGCATTTTTTAAATCTACTTGAAAAGAATTAGGAATTCTTAGCATTTCCTTCCAGGGTCCCAAGAATCGATTTAAGTCAATATCTTGTGCTGTGTATATAGTGAATTGTGAAATACTATAATAGCTTGCTGAACCATAACTGAAAGATTAAACAAAATCTCATTTGTGTGGAGATTTTTTTTTGAATTGATTTTACTATTTATTAAAAATACAAGTGTTACAATAATACTCATTCTGTAAAATGTATTCATAAACTTTAGACAAAACGGAGAGTGAATATTTCTCTATATTGATTTTTTCCGATGAACCAACTACGAGGTCTGTAATGATTCAAAAACTCCAAAGTATAAATAAAAAAGACATTTCCAACCTAGGGCTAGGTCTCATGGGCATGAGTGAGTTCTATGGTAGTTCAGATGATGCCGAAAGTATCAAGACGATACATCATGCTCTTGATAAAGGAATTAACTTCTTGGATACCGCAGATATGTATGGACAGGGGCATAACGAGAGTTTGTTGAATTTAGCTATTCAATCTTGGTCTGGAAGTAGGGAAGATATTTTTATTTGCACAAAATTTGGAATCCAAAGATCAGCAACTGATCCAAAAGCAAGAGCAATCAATGGAAGACCAGAGTATCTGAAGCAGGCATGTGATGCCAGCTTAAAAAGATTAGGCATCGAGACTATCGATTTGTACTACCAGCACAGAGTCGATCCCACAGTTCCTATTGAAGAGACAGTAGGTGCTATGAAAGAATTAGTTGACCAAGGAAAGGTTCGTTACTTAGGTCTATCCGAAGCTTCTGTAAATACAATTTCAAAAGCACTAAGCGTTCATCCCATTGCTGCACTACAATCGGAATATTCTCTTTGGTCGAGACATTTGGAAGCGGAAATTCTTCCCTTTTTAGAATCTAATGGTATTCGACTCGTCGCCTACAGCCCATTAGGTCGAGGATTTCTCACAGGCAGTATCAAGGATACAAGAAAATTAGAAGAAAATGATTTTCGTAGAAACAATCCAAGATTCCAAGATAAGAATTTGGATCAAAATTTGAAACTAATCCAAGAACTTGAATCTATAGCTAACAAATTGAACCTAAGTGCAGGACAGCTTGCACTAGCATGGATCATTTCGCAGAAGAAAGGTATTTTGCCAATTCCTGGAACTAGAAAGATTTCCCGTATTGATGAAAATTTCAAAGCTTCTGAAACTAAACTTGATTCAATAACTATGGATCAATTGAATACAATTTTTACACCTAATAAAGTTGCTGGATTTCGTTATGCCGAAGCCGTCATGAAGAATCTAGATTTATGATCTATTTAACTTAGCCATATACTTAAGGGAAAGGTTAAATAATTTCCAAGACTACCTTCCCAAAATGCTTACCCCTAGGGAACTCACGAAGAATGGAAACAGAGTCTTTCCAATCATGGACAGGTTCTATCACAGGCTTCAGATCCCATACTTCAATAGCGCGGCACATTCTATCCAGGCTACGAACCGAACCAACTACGATTCCTTGCATACGAATTTGATTCATAACTACAGGAAGTAAATTTGCATCCATTGCATTTCCACCAAGAACTCCAATCAGCGAAATCGTACCAAATGAGGAGCAAGCCGAAATCGATTGTGACAAAGTGTTCTTGCCGCCAATTTCAATAATATGATCTACGCCTTGTTTGTTGGTGATGCGTCTTGCCTCTTTTGCCCATTCAGGAAAATCCTTAGTAGAAATGATATAATCTGCTCCTAGGCCTTGAGCTCTTTCGATTTTGTCTGGAGAGCTTGTTGTTAATATGACTTTTGCGCCCAATTTCTTGGTGATTTGTAAAGCAAATAAAGAAACTCCACCTGTTCCTTGAACTAGTACAGTTTGTCCAGGTAGTATAGGATTTGCTTCCATAAGAGCCGACCAAGCAGTTAGCCCAGCGCAGGGTAAGCTAGCCGATTCCGCTAAACTAAGATTTGATGGTGCCATTACAATTGACTTGGATGAGAAAATACCAAATTGGCGCAGTGTTCCATCGAGCGGTCCACCCAAAGTAGTTCGAAATTCATCTCGTCTTGGAATTCCATCTCTCCATTCGGGAGCAAAACCTGTGATCACTTTGTCACCAACCTGGAAATCTCTTACACCTTCACCCAGCTCACGAATAATTCCAGATCCATCACTGAGTGGAACCATGGGAGTCGGAAACCTTGGGTCGTATTTGCCTGCTATAACAAGAGTATCACGGTAATTTATAGATACATTTTTAAATTCAATCAGAACTTCCCCCTTGCCAGGGGAAGTTGGATCTGTTATTGTTTTTTTCTTAAGGTTTTCTAATCCAAAAGATTCAAGAACGTAAGCTTGCAAAATTTTACTTTTTTCCTAATCCAGTTTTGGCTGCACCAACTAGAATGGACATATTGCCCGAAGGATGTTTGTTATCTTTCATGAGTTGGTGGCAGGCACCCGTCTCATTGAATTCAAAGGTTCTTGCTAGAACTGGATCCACTTTCTTATCAATAACTAAATCATTGATTCCTTTGCAGTTGTCGTCATTTGCAAAATGGGAACCTTGGAATCTTTTCTGTCTCATCCAAAGATATCGTAAATCTACAGTTGCATTGAAGCCTGTCGTGCCCGCACAAATAACAACCATTCCACCTGTCTCGCAGACAAAAGCGGATGTTGGTACTGTGGATTCACCTGGGTGTTCAAATACGATTTGTGGATTTTTACCTTTACCCGCAATTTCCCAAATGGCTTTACCAAATTCTCTTGCAGCCTTTGTCCACTGGCCGAATACTTCTGGTTTGTTGATATCGGAAGTAATTGCTCCCCAGTGTTTGAACTTATTTCTATTGATAACACCTGCGGCACCAAGCTTCATACAGAAATCGATTTTATCATCAGAACTAACCACTGCTATAGGAATTCCGCCGGCTGCTTTTACAATTTGGATAGCCATAGCGCCTAGTCCACCAGCTCCACCCCAAATCAATACAACATCATCTTTCTTTACATCATTCGGAGTCCAGTGGTGTAGCATTCTGTATGCTGTAGCTCCAACTAACATATATGCTGCTGCTTCTTCCCAAGATAAATGCTTTGGTTTGGGAAGGCATTGGTGGTCTTGAACCTTGCAAAATTGTGCAAAGGATCCCCAATTTGTTTCATATCCCCAAATCAATTGAGAAGGGGCAAACATAGGATCTTTACCTGCTTTAACCCAAGGATCATTCTTGTCCCAAATTCCACAGTGAACAACAACCTCATCACCTACTTTTACATTTTTAACTTCGGAGCCAATTTTATAAACAATTCCAGACGCATCCGAACCACCAATATGAAAGGGTTCTGGTTCCCCTTTCTTATTTCTTGCACCGATCACATCGACAGGATAGCCGAGTGCTGCCCAGACGTTATTGTAATTCACACCAGCTGCCATTACGGCGACTAGGACTTCATCGGGTTTTATTTCAGGAACGGGAATTTCCTCAGATTGAAAGGCTTTTGTAGGTTCACCGTATCGTTCAGGACGTATTACTTGTGCGTACATTTTAGACGGAACTTCGCCTAGGGGTGGCAGTTCACCGATTGGATAGATCTCTTTTGTTGACATAGACAAATATTTTAATCTCAGTAAATTTTTTCTAGAGGAAAAAAGTAAAAATCTAGCTATTTTAATGAGACACAGTTGCATTGATAGAGGCAATTTAAAATATTGCATCTATGCGTTCATTCTGCAACTATATTGCGTTTACTTTTTTACTAGGGATATTATTTCCTTTTTCTTATATTTATTCTGCTGATTTCAATATTACCGGGAAGGTTACTTCCCCTGATGGAAGCCCAGTTGAGAATGCAAAAGTTTCCATTCTTGAGATTCGAAAAGAATACCAAGCTGATTTAGATGGAAATTTTAAGTTTGAACATTTGCCAGCAGGTTCCTATACCATTGTTGTATCACAGTATGGATTTAAAAGTGAGACTAAGAATATACTTATAAGCAACCAAGATGAAGTCTGGAATCCTCAACTTAATTTTTCTTTGTTAGAGGATCAGGCAATTGTTGTGAGTGGAAAATCCATCAACTCACAGATTCTAACTTCTGCTCAAAGCACCTCTGTTATTGAGGGTCGGAAATTAGAAAGAGTTCGTGGACAAAATGTCATGGCAACCATTCAAGATCTACCTGGAGTGAGTGTGCTTACAACAGGGGCAGGAACAGCAAAACCAGTGATTCGTGGTCTAACGGGACCTAGAGTATTGGTGCTTACTGATGGGATTCGCCAAGAAGAGCAACAATTTGGAGATGACCATACAGTTGATCTTGATGCTTTTAACATGCAGAGAGTAGAAGTTGTACGTGGTCCTCAAAGTGTTCTTTATGGCTCGGATGCTTTTGGTGGTGTTGTAAATGTTGTCAGAGAGAAAGCTCCTCTCGCAAAAGACGGAGCTCCCACAATCGGTGGTTATGCGAGTTCAAATTCCTTTTCGAATAATAAGCAAGATGCCGGGAATTTAAATGTGTTCGGATACAATAACGGAGTTGGCTATAGGGCTGCAGTGAACCAAAGAAAAGCGGGTAGAATTTCTACTCCCAATGGAAGTCTTCCTAACACTGGCTTTTGGGAAAAAAATACATCTGCTTCCATTGGAACGGATGGCTCTTGGGGAAATATTTACTTAGATTCCTTTCGAAGAGAAGCAGAGCAAGATATTTACAATAACCCAGTTGAAGAACCTATTAGCAATGGCTACCAAAGAGTTGTTCATGATAAGTCTCATTTGCATGCTTTTTTTATTTTCAACATTGGAAATCTAGAAATGGATGTTGCTTACCAAAGAAACAATCGAAGAGAGATCCCTGGTAAAAATGTTTTTGCACCCATCTATGATACATTAGTCGATCCTGAGGTTGAAGATTTTGACAAACTAGTTTCTATTACTCAGGTAAGCAGAAATCCTTACAGTGAAAAACAAGGATTGAATCTTTACTTAGATACCTCTACATTTGGAACAAAATTTCATCATAAGCCAATTGGTAATTTCAAAGGAACAGTAGGAGTCTCGGGTATGAACCAGAGAAATGCTACAATAGGTACGGAACCATTAATCCCTAGTTATGGATTGGTTAATATAGCAGCTTTTATCTTAGAAGAGTATACGATAAATGATTCTATGAATTTAACTGCAGGATACCGTATGGATAGAAGGGGGATTGACTTTAGATCGAATGCCGATCTAGGAATTCCACAGAATACGAAAAACTTCGAAGCAAAGACTGGAACATTCGGTTATGTTTGGAGATTCAGGAAAGAAATGGCATTTGCAGCTAACTACGGCAAGGGTTTCCGAGCTCCCACTCCTTTTGAAATGTTTTCGAATGGAGTCCATGAGGGGACAGGAAGATTCGAAGTGGGAAGTGAATTTCTAAAACCTGAGTATTCAGATAGCGTGGATGTCGCCTTACGGTATGTAACCTCAAAAATTAAATCTGAGGTTTCGGTCTTTCAGCAGAACATTCAGAATTTTATCTACTCTACCAGTGCAGGTCGAATCGATGATGAGAGTGGTTTACCTGTATTTAATTACCGTCAGGACAAGGCAATCTTGAAAGGTGCTGAGTTTTCTATTGAAGGTGAAGTTACCAGATGGCTAGTATTAAGTGGCGGAATAGATTTTCTGCATGGGACAGCATATAAGAACTTAGATGAAAGGAATACTCTCGCAATCCTAAATGGAGAAACAGACCCTATCAAAGTTTACGAAGATCTTCAATCAACTAATGGATCAGCGCTGCCTAGAATGACTCCTAATAGAGGAAGAGCAGGAGTGAAATTTACTACAAGTAAAATGCTTGGACTTGAGAATCCATATCTCCAATTTACTGGAAGATTTATTAACAGGCAGTATAGAGTTGATAAATTAGAGAGTCGCACAGGTGGATACAATTTGTACGATATAAGTATGGGTTGGGAGTTAAGCTCTCTCCAGAAAAATACAGATAGAGCGAGTTTTGATATCATAGTTCAAAATGTATTCAATAAAGATTATGTTGATCACCTAAGTCGTTATAGGGATTACGCTCTCAATCCTGGAATCAATGCCATTTTCAAAGCCAACATTCCATTTACAATCATTGAATAGGATTTTATAGGAATAATTAATATCTATGAAAAATTTAACAAACAATCACAATCTATTTCCTTCATTCTTTCATTTGAAAAAATCACTAAGATTCGTAATCTTTTTTCTTGCTTTTGGATTTATTTCCAATTGCGATATTATTAACCGAGCTGAATTAGATAAAAAAGAAAAGCAGTCTGCACGAAATGCGAATACTTTATTATTTTTATTGAATACGGAAGCTACTTCAGATTGTATTTTTTGTACAGACACTCAGGCAAACCAAGGAAGTTGCAGCTGTTATTCGAATATATCATTAGGAACCTGCCAGGGACTCACACAGGGAAAAGGCAAATCCAATTCTTACAGAATATCCTGCGAAGCCCTGACAGAAATTGGAATATGGACAAGCCTAGAAGATGAATCTAAATTTTGCCCTTACCAATCCTGTCCTGTAGAAGCTTACCGTGCAGCCCTTACTACATTTGGTGAGTAGGTAGGGCTAAGGATTTAACAGATGCTTTTCTAATTTTCATAACCTATAACTGAAATTAGTGATCTTTTAATCTGTTTTTATTCTTGATAATAAGTAATTGACTTATCCCATTTTTTCTATATAGTAGAATACTAAAGACAAAGGAAGATTTGGTATCTTACAATGAATAAAATAATTTTAATTCTTAGTTCTCTCATTCTAGGTGGCTGTTTAGGTATGCCCAAAAACGTACAACCTGTAACTGGTTTTGAATTGGATAGATATCTTGGCAAATGGTATGAAATTGCTCGCTTGGATCATTCATTCGAAAGAGGTTTGAGTAAGGTGACAGCTGAATATACTCTGAAGAGTGATGGCGGAGTTTCGGTAATCAATCAAGGTTTTTCTGAATCAAATAATGAATGGAAGGAAGCAGAAGGCAAGGCCTATTTTGTAAATGAGACCACATCTGCTTATCTTAAAGTATCTTTTTTCGGTCCATTTTATGGGTCCTATATTGTATTTGACCTCGACCAAGAAAATTATCAATACGCCTTCGTATCAGGACCAGATACAGATTATTTATGGCTTCTATCCAGAACCCCAAATGTTAATCCCAAGATAATTTCGAAGTTTGTCAAGATGTCTACCGAACGTGGATTCAATACCGATAATTTAATTTACGTAAAACATTAGTTAGTTTTTATGCTTACATCTAGCGAAGTGACTGCCTTACACTGGCTATTTGCTCCAAGCTGGCTGGCAACCTGACAGTGGAAGGTAGTCAATCGCATTTTTAGATAAAATCTTTAAACTTAGATTTAATCTGTTCCTTCGGCATAGCTCCCGATACTCTATGTACTTCTTTGCCTTCTTTGAAAAGAATCATGGTTGGGATTCCTGTAATATTAAATTGGTTTGCTATTTCAGGTTTTTCATCTGTATTTAGTTTAATTATAGTTAATTGATCTTTCCAGTCGGCAGCAACCTTTTCTAGTTCAGGGCCTAGCATTTTACAGGGACCACACCAAGGCGCCCAGAAATCCACAAGAATAGGTTTATCATGTTGGTTGATTAGATCATTAAAGCTTTTAGGCAATGTTTCGTTCATTTGTTACTCCTAAATATTAGACTGTTAAATAGGGTAGGGGGTATATACTATAATTACAAAAAGTTTATTATTTCAATAGAATCATACAATGAACCAATAGATAGAAACTATTGATTCATTGATTTTGAATTCATTGAATAAATCTTTTTTACAAAAAATCTATTTTTTAGGTTTTGGTTCTTTGCGAGGAAGTCCATTTGCTTCATGTCGGTATTTAGAAATTCCAACATAAACGGATTTTCTTACTCGATTGATACCACCAATAGGTTGGTGAGCGGGAAGAGAATGCCAAGGAGTAAAAGATAGATTTTCACAGAATTTATTGTTTTCTTCAGTATCAAACTTTTGTTTGGGGATGTGGATAGATGCTACCTTTACAAATGGAGAAGCAGTTTCATCCCATTCTTTAGCTGGCTCTTCCACAGGCATTTCAATAGGGTCTATCTGAGGTTGAACCATGAAGTCATAGCAGGCATCTTTTTCATTAAGATTGCGAACCATCTCTTCTCTTAAATAGTTAGGTGATTTTTGGTCAGGCATAGCAAATTCAGAACCAGCGCATGGTTTTGCAGAATATTTAATGGCTGAATTCCCTAATTTAAATGGAACCGTGCTCCAGTAACGAATACCAATGGGACTTGGAACTTGAAGTCCACGGATTGCATTCAATCTTTTTAAGGCTCCGAATCTTCCACCTAAGAAGATATAGCTGAAAATTTTTTTATCAAATGCTGCCTCGAATAAATCTAGATATTCTTGTGGGTCTCCTACTGGTAGAACTGGATTGCTGATGAGTAAAAAATCTTGGGTCTTTTCATTTTTCTCATCTTCAAGAAGTTTTATACCTTCAACATTCATAAGTTTAATTGCCATTCCTCGTATATCACCTTCTTTGTCAGCTTTGGGAGTTACACTTCCATTGGAATATCGAATCCAAATTGGAAAACTCCTAGGTTTAGCGAACACTCCGTACTTCATTGTTCCAGGGATAGAGTCTTGGACGGTGAAAGTTCCCGCTACACAACCATGAGCTTTAGGATGAGCATCACGTAGTGTTTGTGATTTACCTTCTGAACTCTTTTTAATAGAATTCAGAGTGAGATTTAGAATGCGTTTTGCAATTTCATCTTCATTTTCCTGAGGATACTCTTTTCCTAATTCTGTTCCCTCGGGAATGTTCACCATGGGAGCCTTGCATGCGAAGAGAGCTCCAAGCGCGATGGATAGGAGGACGATTTGTATTTTAATGAATCTAAGCAATTTGAACATAAGGCAAATTCTTACATACTTTCAAATTGAGTCAAATAAATTCGATGCTAATATTTCAAAGAATTTGAATGAACTTCTATTTAGTTCAGGAATTCAAGTTTTTCAAAATTTTAATTGAAGTTCTCATAAAGTATTTTAGTTTAAGACGAATTAAGCAATCGGAGATTTTATGAGAAAAATACCAAAGTTACAACTCATCCTAGGTTTAGTGATAGCTATTCCTCTTTTATATATTGGATTTTTATATCTATCTCGCATGGAGAAAAGAACAGAGCCAAAATTTCCAGCTAGCTATATTACTTCTGTAGACTATTGTAAGGATAAAAAATCTACTCGTTTAGAATTTTCACCACAAGAGATCCAGAAATTACAGGTTGCTTTGAACTCTCTACAAGAATGCACAACAATTTTTCTTAAAGCAGGAATTTTTGAATTCAATAATTCCCTTTCTATTGCGAGTGTGAATGGAATTACCTTGCAAGGCTCAGGTAAAAAATCTACAACTATCAAATTTGTAGATGCTGGAAATGGCAATGGAGTCGATGTGGAAGCCTCTAATTCTTTTACCATTAGAGATCTGAAGATTTTGGATAGCCCAAAGAATGGTTTAGAAATTCGATTGTCTGAAAATATTTTAATTGATAACATCATTGTGACTTGGTCAAACACATCAGGCCCTGCTATGTCCAAGAATGGTGCGTACGGAGTGTATCCTGTTAATGTTGTGAATGTTTTGTTGCAAAATACGGAAACTTATTACGCATCTGACGCTGGTCTCTATGTTGGTCAGTGTATTAATGCCTTAGTTCGTAATAATCTAGCAGAATATAATGTTATGGGACTTGAGATTGAGAACACTGTGAACGCTGATGTTTACAATAATACTGTTCGACACAACACGGGCGGTTTCCTTGCTTACGATTTGAATAAGAATACAATCGTGTCTCGAAATATAAAAGTACATGACAACATCATTGTAGATAATAATTTTCCAAACTTTAGTAGTGCAGGAATAGTTAAGACAGTTCCTGCTGGAACGGGTGTTATTCTCACATCCCTAAGAGAAGCAGAAATATTTGATAATAAGATAGGTGAGAATCATTCGGTAGATATTGCCATTATGAATGGGCTTGTCTCCGAGACCCCTGATTTCTCTGCCTGGCCAATGAACAATTGGCGAGCTCATAATATTTATATTCATGATAATGAGTTTATAGGTGGTTCTGGCACAGCCGTTGATAATGGAGATCTCGATGAGAAAAATCGTCCACTTGGTGTTTTAGTTGCAATGGTTCATGAGGCATATAATAAAAATTTAGAATCGCAAGGATTACCTAAAGAAAATTTGGCTAATATACTTTATGATGGAGTTGATACTGGTTTTACAATTCTCATGATGACTACTTGGTTTGGAAATAATCCTGGCAATCACAATGAAATTTGCATAAAGAATAATACCAAAGGCAAGATTGTTCCCACTCTTTTAGATTTAAATCTTCCTGCTTTACTTGCTAATTCTGATGAACCTACAAATGAAAGTATAGCGAAAGCTATCGAGTCTGGAGATACGAGAGTTTATCGACCTGGTAGTGAAAGGCACTATGGTGGAGCTCCTACTGATGGTTTTGATTGCAGAGGTTTTGAAGCAACTGGACTGCCTATCAGCTTTCCAGAAAAATAAATGAAAGAGAATACAGAGATGAATTCTCTCAAATTATTGTTTAAAAGGAATAGACTTTGATGAAAATTGGATTAGAAGTTTTTGTTTTTTTGTCTGCTTTTATTGTTACGACTTGTTCGGAAAAAGCCAAGCCAAACAGCAATCCAACAGAACTTACTATTTTGAACCAACTTTCTGAATATGAACTATTCGACAAAAATGAATCTGGTAATTTAGTTCCCAAGGACTTTGGAACAAGCTATACTTTAAATACAGCTTTGTTTTCAGATTACACTCATAAAGATAGAGTAATTTTTCTGCCTAAGGATTCCCAGATTCAATTCGAATCAGACAAAGTGTTCTCTATGCCAGTGGGCACCATCATTTCAAAGACATTTTCCATGCCAGCGGATCTTTCTACGCCTGCGGAGAATTTACATAAATTAGAAACTCGCTTATTGATTCACCAACCAAAAGGATGGTTTGCTGTATCTTATGTATGGAATGAAGATGGAAGCGATGCGGAAATTGCCTATGCAGGAAAGAATGTTCCTATTCAGATCAAAGACCAGGATGGTAAAAATCTTGAATTCACCTATGCTGTCCCATCACGCAATCAGTGTTCCAGTTGTCACCAATCCTATGAGGGTAGAAGCCAATCCATAGTTCCCATTGGTCCTAAGGCAAAGCATTTGAATAAAGAAATCAGTTTAGAAGATGGTAACAAAGTTCATCAACTTTCTCATTGGAAAGAAAAAGGAATTCTTGCTGGTTTACCTTTTTTTGGAGCACCAAAACTAGTCGATGCATTTGATTCTACATATTCAGTCGATGAAAGAGCCAGAGCATATCTAGATATCAATTGCAGCCATTGCCACCAGGGCGAGGGTGCAGCAGGTATCAACTCAAAGTTAATCCTAACTGCTGAGGAAAGCAAATTATCTGAGTTAGGTTTATGTAAAACTCCAGGCTCAGCTGGAAAAGGTGGCGGTGGCCTTAGATATGATATTGTTCCAGGTCATGCAGATGAATCTATACTCTATTACCGAATGGCGACCCAGGACAGCGGGGCAATGATGCCTCAGATTGGACGTGCACTTATTCATAGAGAAGGTGTAGAACTTATTCGTGAATGGATTAACTCTATGCCTGAGAAAACATGCCCATAAAGTTTATTTAATGAGCTTGAGTAATATTCTACTTTTTAAACTTACCTGTAATATTTTAAAAATAAGAAATAGTGTTTTCTTAATTTCTATCTTACTTTTATTTTTTTCCTGCGATCCTTCTGCTAATATTGAGCTACCTAGTTACTTACCTACTGAAATAGAAATTAAATCTAAGTTAAGTGATAATGAGGTTTTGGCTAAATTACAGACTAAGGCGAGATCCTTAGGATACAATGATTTAAAGGAATGGAAGAATTCAATAGCAGATAGAATTTCTGATTCGGAAATCGATGCAATGCAAAAGCTTTCGAAATCCCAAGGTGAATTTCTACTAAGCCAGGATTCAAATATAATCGAGTATAGAAATGAATTAAAAAACCGTCTAGCATGGTATAATCTTTTTCAATCTGAGGGAGTTTCTATTCTAGGTAGATCTACACAAAGCATAAAGGCAGAGTCAATATTATCTAAATTCACTCAGCTTCCGAGCAGAGGAAATCCTAATGCAAAATTAATTATTTTTGAATTTTCAGATTATACCTGTCCGTATTGTAGAAAATCACATACTGTATCAAAAGAAATTTTTGAAAAATACAAAGATAAAATTCGTTGGATATTTATAGATTTTCCATTAACTGATCCACCCTTTTTAGATTCCCCAGCTCATCTTTTGGGCAACTGTCTACTCTCTAAAGATCGTAATCAGTTTTGGAAATATTATGATATAGCTTTTACAGCTAAAGGAATGGGATCGTTACAAAACGTATCCCAAATCGCTTTGAATGATTTTGGTTTCACAGAAGATTCTTGGTCAGATTGTGAAAATGGAATTGGTTCCTATAAATCGGCTCAAAATGAATTAATTCATAAGAGACAATTTCTTTCCAAATTTGGAGTGAATGCAACTCCTAGCTTCTTGATAGGTGAACAATTTGTACAGGGATATTTACCTTTTGAAAAATTTCAAAAAATATTAGAAACCGAATTAAAATAACTTTGACTAATGATCATCTATATGTTTTTATCTCGTGATGAGGGGAATTTGAAATCCATGAAGATCAATTATGAAAATTCAATATTTGTATGTATCCTAGCGATATTTTTCGCAATCAACTGTGGAACTAAAGTTCAGATTTCCATGGTCACATCAACTTCAGCCGCTTCAGGACAACCTTTTGATGCATTGAATGGGAAAGAATGGAAGGCTGAAGAAGGTGCCGAATTTGTTAAGTTACATGTTTATGCCGATGAAGTAATTCCACTATCAAAAGTGGAAGCTGTGTCTTGTGGTAATGAATTTAAAGATCATGTTTATGTTTTTATTAATTTTGATGAAGTATTTCGTTCTTCTGAGGCAAAGAAATCAACTGCTGTAGTTACCTACGATCCTCCCGTATCTGCTAGATCTGTTACATTTAATTTTCAAAAGAATTCTAATATTTGCTTAAAAGCAATTAATCTTTATGACGAGTCAGGCAAGAAATACAATGTTCAGACTCCAGAAATTATAGAAGCAAAAGTTACTGCCTCTGAAACTGGCTCACCTCAGGCTTCCTATGATGTAATGAATCTATTTGATAGTCGTTATGAGTATGCTTACGCCACAGATAAAGGATCTAAAGATGTGACAATAGATTTTGATTTTGCAGATGAAGTTGATATTGAGTCGGTGAAAATTTGGAACGGTTACCAACGTTCCGATGTTCATTGTGTTGACAACGGTAGAGTAACAAAGATTTTGCTAACAGGAGATAGTGGATACAAGGAAACAATTAGTTTAACGGATGAATTAGGCTCACAGACAATAGCTCTTCCTAAACCATTTTCTGGCAAAAAGCTTCAATTTAAAGTAATCGATTATATTAAAGGACGGAATGCTAAAGGTGTCGTAATTAGTGAGATGCGTTTTTTTAACGGAAAACATTGGATGCTGCCAAATTCTTTTCCAAGAACCAGAGCTTTGGCGGATGCTAATTCAAAGCAATTTAAGTCAGCAGGTTTACTTTCTATTTTAAACCGATCTATTGAAGGTGGAGATGACCATTCCTCTAATACTTCTGTTCAAGTTGATGTACCTGGAGAAGGAAGCAGTCCAGAGAGTGCGGATGAATCCTCAGCCGTTAATTCAGAAGTGGATGGATCTGCTGAAGATATGAAAGAAGATGTAGTTTCTCGTTCTAATTCCAATTGGATACTTAGGTTTAGAACAGATGGAAGTATGTTTTTAGAAGGAACAACCGGGCGGTATATTCCATCTGACTATGGAGAAGTGTATGAAAATCAAAGATTTTTTGCCTTAGGAAATTATGAAGTAAAGGAAACCTCTGAAAAAGGAATGGTAGTTCGCATCTTCGGATTTCTACGAAATACAAAAACATCAGAAGACATTATTTATGGGGAAGGGGATTGTAATGGTTGTGGTCGAGATTGCAACAAACTTGGATCAGGTGCCGACCCAAATTCTATAGAAAAAATCTTTCAAGAATACTTAGAAGTAACTAAAGAAAATGGGAAATACTATATTAAAAACCAAAAGCGAACCAAGAATTTGGATTTTGATAAATTAGAGCTTTCACTCTTTTGATCTTTATCTAAGAATTTATCACTCGGGGCATTATGAGGATTTTACAGATTAAACATTTATTCATTTTACTTAGTATTCTAATTCAGATAGGACTTCTTAGTTGTGGATCTGATATTTCTGATACATCCACTAAGAGCAGATCAGAAGAATCATCCCCTACTTCGATTGCACTCAAGAAATCGGTTAAGGTAAATATTGATTTAGTCTGGGTTTTTAAAAATCTACCAACCAATTTGAAGATGGAACTTTACGAGCCTCCTTCCCAAAGGCCTTTCACTTTATGGGAAACAGGAACTGGCAAGGACGAATCCAAATTATCATTTTCAAAACCAATTTATGGTGATGGAAAGCGGATTATTCTCAATCCAGGAACTAAAAAGCAATTTGTCCTTGTTATGCGCAACCCTTCTGAACAAACTATTTATTTTTTTGCTGCACCACACCGAGCTGAACCAGAAGAAGCAAGTCTCGGTTTTAAATTTAAATGTTTATGCATCAACCATGCATTTTCGATTCCAGCCAAGGAAACTTGGTATCGAATCGTTGAATTGAAAATTTCTGAAGGTTTCTTAGGAGACCAACTTCTTGTGAGTCATTCAATTATTGGAATAGATAAAGAAAGAGTTAAAGATTTTCAAAAAATGGGATCGGAAGATCATGAACATTAGGATTTGTTAGTCGTAATTTAGAATATTTTAAATCGTTTGCAATAAAAGAATTATTTACATTTTCATAAAGCGATCAAAAGCTTCTTGTTCTTTTTTGTGACGTAAAGCTTCCGGATCAGATGGAGGTATCTTTGTTTCGTTATTATTGCTATTTGGTAAAATCTTATTAGGTGGATTCGTATTTTGATTGGATGTAGTATTTTGTTGAGTTTGATTATTCTTTAGTGCTTCTGCTTCTAAAGTTGCTCCTACTATTTTCATATACTTTTCAACCTTTTTGTCTTCTATTCTTTTAGCTTTCTCTAATGTTGAGACAAGTTTTACCTTTGAGTTTTTTGATTCATAACCATTCTCAGTGGATGAAAGGATCTGGTTCTTTGTTAGATTTACTATTTGTCCATCGATATTAACTTCTGCCTCTCCTCTAGCAACTGCAACATCAAGAGCCTTAGGATTTTGTTTGGCAACAATAATATCACCATCATTTACTTTTACAGAACCTGTTGAAGATTCTACTAAGATAGATGCAGAATCAGCCCCTTTTACTTTGCTCTTTTTCACATTGATTGAGCCTTTGGTAAAATTAATCTTTTGAACTTTTTCATTGATCTCAAGAATCACCATGCTGTCTTCATCCATTTGTATTTCAGTTCCATCTTTAAGCATGAGAGTTGCTTGAGATGATTTATCGGAACGAACAGAATCTCTATTGGAAAGGGGGCTATTAGAATCTAAATCTTCCCAGACTACTTCATTATCAAATTTTCTCTGGATCTTGTTGTATTTAAAAGTTACATCTCCTATAATTTCTCTGGTTCCTATCCCTGTTTTCTTATTGATATCAGCATAAAAAATATACATAAAGACTACTGAATTGATAAATAGAAATATTCCAAATTTCCACTCATATATCCATTTTAACGATTGTATAATGAAACGCATCATAATTGGTTTAGGTTTTAGCCTTCGCTCCAGATGAATTTTTACCGTCTTGGTAGATGATTGATCTCAATTCAGGAATGGATTTAGGTGCAGAGGAATCATTGAGTCTTCCCAATACTGCAAATATTACCTGAGCTTTCTTTTTTCCTTTCACTTGAATGGCTTTCATTTTCTTTACATTGTATAGATTTGGAACTTTAGCATATGCTGATTCTGTGATAAGAATATCTGTTCCAAATTCTTTATTTAGACCCTCTACCCTAGAGGCTAGGTTCACTGCATCCCCAATTACTGTAAATTCTAAGCGTTCTTCGGAGCCAATTTGCCCTGCGATCACATCACCTGTATTAATCCCAATTCCTATTCGAATAAATGGTTTTTTCTGAGTTCCTCTATTTTTATTAAATGCAGCGAGTGATTTTCTCATCAAAAGGGCAGTTTCGATTGCACTTTCTGTATCGTTATCGGTTGAACTAATTGCTCCCCAAACAGCCATTATTGAATCACCAATAAATTTATCCACTATACCAGCCTTCTGGTTCACACAGGAAACCATTTCTGTCATATAGAGATTGAGAAAATCTACAACATCTTCAGGCTGCATGGTTTCTGACATAGCGGTAAAATTACGAATATCAGAGAAAAAGATGGTACATTCCTTTCTCTCACCTCCAAGTCGCATATTTCCGTGCAGTGCTTTTTCGGCAAGTTCAGGACTTACGAACTTACCGAAAGCATCTTTGATTTTATCACGTTCAGAAAGACCCTTTCCCATATGAACAAAGGATCTTGTCAGAACTCCAATTTCATCTCCACTGGTTTCTTTGATATCGAGTTGGAATTCTCCGCGCTCGATTTTTTTGGAAGCTTCTACTAAAGATAGAATAGGCTTTGTTAGGCTTTTGGAATAGATAAATACAATTAAGATTGAGACGTTCAGAATAATAATCATAAGATAGAAATTTCTTCTTTGGATATTATTCACTTCTTCCATTGCTTTTTCTTCTGGAACAGAAGTAACAACTGTAAGATTTCCTAGCCCAAGCTTTTTGAAAGAAGCTAAGAATACTTCTTTATTTGAATTCTCGAATTTAATCTGACCATTGTTAATTGGACTATCTTGGATCTTCTCATAGATAGGCAGTTCTTTGAAGCTGGTTTTATTATAGACATCTTCCTTTTTGCTATGTGCTAGAACGATTCCTTCCTGGGTCAGCATAAAGTTATCAGTGATGCCTGAACTTTTGAAAGACGAAAGTATACTATCCATCTTTGCCAATGCGATAATAAAACCAGAAGCCTCATCCATTTTATAAGGATAGGACACTGCTATCAAAGGTTCCTTATTGATACTAGAATTTAGAACTACAGTCTTACCCTTGTAGGAAGCTGTGTAGTTCTTTAAATCTTTGTTAACTGCTTTATCTAAAACGGATTTATTCCAATTCTTTTCAGTAAGAAAAATAGGGTTATAGGATTTCTGGAAAATTGTAGGTCTACCACCTTCCATAATATATATATAAATAGCTATAAACCCTTCTTCATTAGAGAGATCATTTAATTCTTTAATTTCTGATTTATCAGCTAGGTTAATTACTGTTCCTTGAGCCAGTGAAATAGCAGCTAATTTGGCTGATCTGATTAAGTTGGAGATATCCGCTCTAGTTTTGGACGCGATAAGCTCTGTAATCTCAAGATTTTTCTCTTTAATTCTTAGTTCGTTATCATTTCGAAAGAAAAAAGTTGCGATATAAATGATCGAGCTAATAGAAAGTATGATAATCATTGAAATGATAAAAACTAATTTAAGACGAATACTTGAATTGTAGAATAGATTCTTAAGCCATGATCTTTTTGATTTTGATTTTTTATCTTCAGAAATTACATAATCTGAGAAAGATAAACTTTGATCTCGAGTTGATTCAGGATAAGTAGTATCTTCATAAGAAGAGGGATAATCCGATTCTTCAATTTCTGCTCTATTCCATGATCCTTCCAAAATCGGTTCTTTATCTGCTTTAGTTCGAGCAGAAGTTTTTCTTTTTATTTTAGAGGATTTAGAAATTGGTTTAGATTTTTGGGAAGCTTTTTGCTTAAGCAAAGCAGTCGCCTTTTTAGTATTTTTTTTCGAAGCGGATTTAGGACGCATTTAAAGATAATTTCTCCTGTATTCCATGAAGATAGTAAATCTAAGAATAATTATAATTCTAGATATGACATAATATGTAATTTAGGTACATATTCAATGATATAAATACCACTACTTTAGATTGGATATGATTTGAATATCCAAGAGCAAGTACTTTTATAATTAATGAAAGATTTCTTTGTTATATTTGAGATTGTAATAAACATTACAATACTTTCTTTTTCACCTATTTATAATTAATTCATAAATAACTTTAAATTATTCTTCTAACAAAACGCTTTTCTTTAAATTTTTCCTCCAAAAAAGATTTGCCTTCAAAATCAAAATTTATCAAACTAAGTCAAGTTTTTCAATAATGAGGTCTCTATGATTATGCTTTTTTCCAGAATAAGATGTAAGAATTCGCTTTCTCTTACTACCCTAATCTTTTTTGTGTTTTTGCAGTGCACAGGAGCTGGCAAATTGCAAATTGCCTCTGTTTCCGTAAATGAGCAAATCATCGACAAAGGTATTTCTTACTCAATAACGGAGAATCTTATTAAAATCAATTCTTCTGCACATACAACTACTATTATGGAATTTCCTTTAGACAGAGCATTCATTCAGGCTTCCAAATCAGAATCAGAAGTTCAGTATAAAATGGCAGCCTTCCAATTTAAAGATAAGGCACTGGTCGAATGTATGGACCAAAGTATTGAAAAGATAGAAGTATCCAATAAGACATTAGTTATACGAGGGAATCTCTTCGGAGAAACTTGCGAGTCTACATATATTCTTAGAATAATACCTGTGAATTCGGAAGAAATAAATTTTCAATTAGAGCTGAATGATCCTAGTTTAAATAGAGTCTCTTTGAGTATGCAATCAGACGAGGATGAAAGATTTTTTGGACTGGGAGAGCAATTTACTCATTTCGATTTTAAGGGAAAAAAACCATTTCTCTTCACAGAAGAGCAAGGTATTGGACGGGGCGATCAGCCTATCACAACAGGAGCTAATCTGGTTGCGGGAGCTGGTGGCAATGAGTATACTACTTATGCACCTATTCCTCATTATATTACATCAAGAAATCGATCAGTCTTCATCGAGAATTCGGGGTATTCAAAATTCGATTTCACAAAAGATGATTCTGTTAAAATACTTTTCTGGGATTCAAATTTGGAAGGAAGCCTCAAAGGAACTGCTTGGGTAGCCTCAAGCCCTCTTGAGTTAATTGAACTTTATACTAAGAAAACAGGGCGTATGCCAGAAATGCCAGAGTGGGCTTACGGCACTATCTTAGGTCTGCAAGGTGGAACAAAGAAAGTTACTAAGGTAGTGGATGATGCAATTGCTTTGAAGAATCCCATCACTGCTTTATGGATCCAAGATTGGTGTGGTAAGAGAGTAACTAATTTTGGTGACCAATTGCAGTGGCGATGGTATGCAGATGAGAGTTTGTATCCTGAATTTACGAAATTTGTTAAGACTATGAACCAAAAAAACGTGAAGGTTCTTGGTTATATCAATCCTTTCTTGGCTGATGTAGACCCCAAGAAACCAGGCGGAGACAGATTCACCAATCCTATGTTAGATGAAGCTAAGGCAAAGGGATATTTAGTGAAAGATATTGAGGGTAAGCCGTATTTAATTCAGACGGTAGGTTTCCCAGCATATCTTATTGATATTACAAATCCCGAAGCTATAAAATGGACTAAGAATATTATCAAAAAAAATATGATCGATGTTGGACTTTCAGGATGGATGGCTGATTTTGGAGAGTGGCTTCCGACTGATGCAGTTCTTCATTCTGGTGTTTCTGCAAAAGTATACCACAACCGATACCCAGTTGAATGGGCGAAACTGAATCGAGAAGCTATCAAAGAAGCAGGCAAGGAAGGACAGATTGTATTTTTCACCAGGGCTGGCTTTTCCTATTCTAATAAGTATTCTACATTGTTTTGGTTAGGTGACCAGATGGTAAGTTTCCAGAAGAATGACGGATTGCCTTCTGCTGTTCTGGGTATGACTACATCAGGAATATCAGGTATATCTCTCAACCATTCCGATATTGGAGGTTATACTACCATATCTAATCCATTGAAGAATTATCATAGAAGCAAAGAGCTTTTGCAGAGATGGGCTGAGATGTCTGCTTTTACTCCAGTATTTAGAACCCATGAAGGAAATCGTCCGCTTAAGAATTGGCAGGTATACGAATACGAAAATTCTGATCAAGTAAAATCATTATCAGACCAAGAAACAGGAATTCACTTTGCTAAAATGGGACGATTGCATTTTGCCTTGAAGACTTATATCAAGCAATTAACCAAAGAAAGTAGTAAATTGGGCTATCCAGTAGTTCGTCATCCTTACTTGCATTTTCCGAATGATCCAGTAGTTCAAAAGTTAAAATACCAATTTATGTTAGGAGAAGATCTAATGGTTTTCCCTGTAGTTGAATCAGGTGAAGATGAGGTAAAAGGTTACCTTCCAGAAGGCAAATGGAAGCATACTGCAACAGGGAAAATCTATGATGGAAAGACTTGGGTAGAAGTTGAGGCGGGAATTGGAAATCCTGCTGCATTCATAAGAATGAATGGGAAGTCCCAAGCCGTCTTAGAAAAAGCCTTAATCGGATTAAGGTAAGGTGAAGATTATATAAGGTAAATAATTTATTACAATAGCATATTATAGCCTATATGCTATTGACAGGGTTTCTCTTATTTTTGTAATAGAATAATCTATTGATTGTTCTATTGCGTTCAATTTGGGAGATTTATGGATACAAATGATTTAACTCAATCACTTCAATATGTAGCTGGTAAATTTAGGGAAGAGAACCTAAAGAATGACAAATTTATTATAGCCTTACTTTTTGCACATGTATTCTTAATTCAAATTTTTACAATCGGTTATGGAACCTGGCTTTTGGCCTTGGCTCCCTCACTTTTGGTTTTTGGCATTAGCTTACTTACCTATATATTCTTTAAAGGTCGGATGATCACTAGATTGGTGTTTAGTTTTGCTATAATGAGTTTTTCTTCCATTTTGATTTTTGCGCAATTGGGAAGATTGGAGATGCATTTTCATGTTTTTTCAGCAATGGCCTTTCTACTTGTTTACAGAGATTACTTTACCATAATCACAGCAGCAGCGACTATCGCTGTACAGCATGCAGCAAGTAATTTAGTTCAGGAATTAGGTTTGTCAATTGGCAAAATTCCATTGGTGGTTTTCAATTATGGACATGGATGGGATATTGTATTTTTACATGCAATTTTTGTGATATTTGAAGCTGCTGTATTGGTATACTTTTCAATCAAAATGAAGAATCAGTTTATCAAAGAAAGAAAAGAATACCTCGATCTAAAGAATATGATGGATCGAAATGAACAAATTGTCCTAGATATGGAATCCATTACAAACCAAACTATAGAAACGATCGATACAGTTAATACTAATTCTAATTTGATAGCTGCTGAAGCTGAAAAGCAAGCAGCTTCCATAGAAGAGATTACAGCAGCTATAGAAGAAATTACTTCATCTGTGGAAAGCATAGCTAAGAACACCAGAAATCAGTCGAATGAAGCTAAAGATTTAAATAATTTAATGGATGGGATGATACTTCTTAATACGACTGTTGCTGAAAAAATTGAAAATAGTAATAAAATTCTAAGAGAAACGGAATCTAAGATTAATATCGGGGAAGAAATTTTGGATAAAATGTCTTCTTCTATAACGAATATTGAAAATACCTATGATGGTATGAAAGAAATTATGGAGGGTATCCAAGAAATAGCAGATCGTATAAATTTGCTTTCATTGAATGCATCTATTGAAGCAGCTAGGGCAGGGCAATTTGGAAGAGGTTTTGCAATAGTTGCCGATGAAATTTCTAAACTTGCTGACAATACTGCTGTTAGCATAAAAGAAAGCAGTAGTCTTCTTCAGCAAATTAAAAAACAATTAACTTCGTCTAGCCAAGTCACTAATGAGGGTGTTGAGACATTCTCAGATATTATCTCTAAATTCTCTATAGTGAGAAAAGAAGTTATTGATTTTTCTGAAGTATCAGAAAAACAAATTCAAAACTTTACAAAGATGAAACACAAAATTCTGGATGTTGCTCATATGGCAGATGATATCCAACATTCTACTGATGAACAAAAGCTATCAATGAATGAAATACTTTCTTCTGTGTCGTTTGTAAATGAAAACACGAATCTATTTGTTCAAAAATCAAATAACCTAACGTTTGTTGCTCAATCAGCAGATTCTATAACATCTAAATTAAAAATAGCTATGGATACATTAAAGTTGTAGAAAATTATTCGAATGAAATTTACAATGAAGAAAGTTTTAATGATTCTCTTTGCACTATTTTGTCTAACTTTCTCATTGTATCTATTCTTTGGATATAAGTCAAAATTCTATGGCTTGGAAGTATCCAGATCAATTCAAAATATTGCCTTATTGGATCATGAGGGCAATCTATTTACAGAAGCGAAACTAAAAAACAAAAATTCCTTGTTGTTCTTTGGATACACTAAGTGTTATACGGTCTGTCCTGTTTCTATGAAAAAACTAGAGATGATTTCAAAAAAAATAAAATCTTCTAACCTTCAAATTATATATATCACTATAGATCCTAATCGAGATGATATTGAAAGTTTAAAAATTTATTTAGAAAGATTCGATCATAGATTTATCGGTCTTCGAGGTACAAGTGAAGAAATTCAACAGATATCTAAGCAATTTAATGTTCAAATTTCCAATGTATTCTTTGGAGATAAATCAAACCCCCAGTTTGAACATTCAGGAAATATTTATTTTGTCGATTCAAATGCTAAAATAAAAACAATTTATCCACTTGGTATGCAAGATATTGATAAAATGGTAAAAGAAATCCAAGGATTAATTAAGGAATCTTAAGTCTATAATTTAAACTCTGCTCATCCTTGATTCATTAATCATGATGATTAATTTATTATAATTTTCAATAATTTCTTTTGTCTTTTCTAATCCACGTTTATTGATATCAGGATGATATTTCTTCAATAGCTCCTTGAACTTTTTCTTTAAATCATCTTTAGTGAATCCATCTTCCAGATTGAAATAAGTTATGAGCTCAAATAATTCCCGGCTATAATGTGGTTTTGCTTTTCTTTTTTTAGTTTTATCTTTTCTGAATTCACCAAATAATTCATAATAAGATCGTTCTCTAAACTCTTTTGTGATATCTCGAAGATTTAAAATTCTAGTTGGTATTAAAGCTCTTAAATAATCCCTTAAAAATACATCTGCACCTGTCTCAGGATGAATTCTTCTAAAACTCATAAACTCAAAGATGCATCTATCTAAGAAAAAATCGATCTCGAATTTATCGCTAATATAAGAGTCGACAGCATCATCATAATCTTGGCTAGCAGTTGCAAGAAGTAATAAAGTATCTTTATCCAAATCATGACGTTCTAATGATTCCTGCACTATATGTTTGAAATTTTCTCGAATCTCATACAAAACTCTTTCATCAAAGTAAATTCCCGCAGTAGCTAATCGGTCTTGGATGCCAGTGATGTTCAAACAATACTGCAAAAATTCACAAAAATAATCTCCATCAATCTCGGTGAATCCGAGACGTGTCTCACGATCTGGTTTTGATGTTTTGAAATTATAAATTTTTCTATAGAAATCTTCTTTGCTTAATTGAAGTAACTCAGCTAATCTTTCCATTGAAATCGACCAACGACATTCTAATGCCGTGTTTTGAAGTTCGAAGATTATATCATCTAAAATTTGATCTGGAGTTAATTTCTCAACCATTGTTTCCTTCAAGCTAATCGCCAAGAACAGCTTGGCAAGTAAATTATATCAATTAAAATATGTATATGTTGAATCTAAAATTAAATCCTGGATTAGAGAAATTTGATATTTCTGAATACAAAGGTTGTAGTGGAGCAAATTTCTACGAACAAGATCGTATCCTTCAAAGAATGGTAGATCGCTATTCAAGTTATTTTACTCAAGAACATAAGAAAGATTTTCATAATCACTTGAGTGGCTATGGCAATTTGTTAGGTGGAATTCTAAATGAACTTACAATAGATTCCCATAAAGAGGGAAAATATGGCGAGATTCAGAAATACGATAAAGTCGGAAATCGAGTCGATGAAATTATTTATTCACCTGAACAAATTCAATCTAGAAAGATCTCGTATGATTATGGAGTTGTTAATCTAGATTTTCATAAATCCTGGAAACATAGTTTCCCTTTCATCCATAGATATACTCTTGCTTATTTAATGAATTTAAATGGAGAAGGTGGTGTATCATGTCCTCTAGCAATGACAGATGGAATGATATCCGCATTGAAGCAAATAGGAACTGAAGAACAAAGAAATAAATATCTTCCTCTGGTAGCAGGTGAGGGTAGCGATTCTCATTTTATGTGTGGACAATATGTTACAGAAAGAGTCGGTGGTAGCAATGTAGGAGCGAATCGAACTATTGCCAAAAAGCTAGAGAATGGAAAATGGAGTTTGCTTGGTGAAAAATGGTTCTGTTCAAATCCAGGAGACCTTTGGGTAACTACTGCCAAAATGGAAGGCACAAATACTATAGGAATGTTTTTAGTTCCTAGGTTTAAACAAGACGGAAGTTTAAATGAACACCATCTCTTAAGAAAAAAAGACATTATAGGCTCTAGAGGAAAAGTAACAGCTGAAATTATTTATGATGGAGTGGAAGCCGAAGAATTGGGTAGGCCTTCTCATGGTATTGCGAATTTAATTCGCTATATTATCAAGGCATCTAGAATTCATGTTGGTTTAGGTGCCTGTGGTAATTCAAGAAGGGCAATTATGGAAGCTGTAGCTTATTCTAAGTCTAGAACTGCCTATGGTAAAAATATAAATACCTTTCCCGCATTTAAAATTCAATTAGTAGAACTACAGATCCTTCAATCAGTGTGTACGATTTCTAATTTTAGAATGGTGCATCATGCTGAACAAAATTCTAAATTACAAGATTTACTTATCCCGTTAATGAAGTATAAGGCATCTTCATTAGCTAGCTACATCTGTAAGTCTGCCATACTATGTTTAGGTGGGAATGGGATTATTGCTGATTTTTCCCCTATTCCAAGATTATTAAATGACTCTATCATCAATGAATCTTGGGAAGGTACTCATTTGATCATCACCGATCATTGTATGCATGCTTTGAGTAAGGAAAAAATTCGTAAGGAATGGCTTTTCGAACTTGAATCCAATATTGAATTAGCAAGTAAAATTTCTGAATTATCAGAATTGATTACTTTCTTTCATAATCTACTCACAAAATGGCAAGCTCTATTTATGAATTCTAAAGAATGGAAGGAGAGCTAGACTCAAAAGCCGTTAGGAATTGAAAAAAGCGGAACCCGTCCATAATATAGTTTTGGACAACAAAATCATAAAGGGGTTCCACCAATGAAAAATCAAAACAAAACCACATCCAATAGTCAA